>Ga0233431_1002879_pt1 | contig 22480 bp, 14 predicted proteins | sample SI_118_April2016_FD_179867 | JGI IMG/M metagenome (GOLD analysis project Ga0233431, IMG submission 179867) | Seawater microbial communities from Saanich Inlet, British Columbia, Canada - SI_118_April2016_200_MG | ecosystem: Environmental > Aquatic > Marine > Inlet | place: Canada: British... | reverse complement strand
AGTTTCTTTTTTGAAAAATGAGAGACCATCCTCAGCACCCGATGCCGGGCCTTTTCCGCCTCTTTCACATTGCCCCATGATACAGCCTTTTGGAGATCAAACAGGTGGTTTTTGAGCTGTTCTTCCGGAGCTAAGTCGGGTTCTGCGGACTGGGGTTGTTCAGGGGGCGTAGCAGGAGAAACCGGTTGGGCCGCAAGCGCAGGCGCCTCCATCGGCACAGATTCGGGAGGAATTTTCACGTCTGCAACACCGCTGACCAGCCACTCTTCGGCAGCATTCGGTTCAGCAGACGGCTCATCCTCCAGATAGGCAGGTTCGCCGTCCGGTATATCATCGGGGGCGGATATGGAACCGGCTGTGGTATATTCCCGCAGAACATCGGACAGTGCAGTTGTGAGTTCCACAGCCTTGCCTGCAAGGGTCTGCAATGCGTCATCCGTTCGGTTTTCCATGGAAACATTTTTGACGGCGTTGGCCAGGCACTCGCTGATGACGGACAGGGCCGCTATATGCATTGCCGGTCCGGCGTCTCCTGTACGCGATTGCCCTTGGGCATCATCCTTTCCTTCCCCCTCAAGAATAGCTTCAAACCACTCCTCTAGCTTTTTTTCCAGGCCTTTTCGCAAATCATGATCCTTTGATGATTCCATAGAAATTCGGTCTCCTTTTTTATCGGTAATTGAAGGGAAAAAGCTTACGCCTGTTTGCCATAACCTCATCCAGGGCCTCGGGCCAACCGATTGCGGACAGCACCGGGGCAAAGTGGGTCGTATCGAGGACGTCGCGAATGATGTGGAATATTCGGGCGACCATCTCTTCCGTATCTTCGGGAAGCGCCGGCCCATGAGCCTTCATGGCGGAAAGGGGCAGAAGCGCCATCACATTAATGGTGGGGCCGGCCTTGTCATGAAGACAGAGGGCCAGGCTTTTCCGCCAGAGTTGCTCCTTTAGGGCATCTGTTCCGGCAAGAAAACCCAGATTGAACAGGATCAGTTGCCAGGGATGCTTCTCGGGCGTCATGCCCCAGACCCGGTCGGTCTGTACCAGGGTTTCGGCAACCCCGGCCAATGTGGCGTTGAGCGTGGGAGGTACAGTCTCGCCGTCGACGGCATAGCGAGCTAGGGCAAACAGCGCCCAGCTTCGCAGGTAGCCGTTTTCAATCCGCTGAACATGGGAGGAGAGATTTGGATCCAGATGTTCAATCCCCAGGATACTGAGCAGATCATCCAGGGCTTCAGGTCTCCCCGCGTCCAATCGTGCAAAAAAGCGGCAGCTCAGGGACTGTCGCTGATCTTTGGGTCGTCCCGCAAAACATGCGATGGCCTTGCCAAGGAAATTTTCCGCTTCTGAAAGCTCCCCGCGAAATGCATAATGCTGGGCCAGGGTTCCGTACCAGTCGCCAAGGGGTTTGTTTCTGTGTCGGCCGGTCTCCACTCGACGCTCTGCCTCTCGGACCCATTCGGCAAGTGACGCCCCCAGTGCTTCCCAAGGATCTTCCCGGAACCGGTATGTGTTGTGGAGCAACCCCACAATGGAGAGGGAATGGGCGATCGATTCTTCGTCGTTATCAGAGGAATCCAGTTCATTTTCCCATTGACGGGCCATTTCTCTCAGTTGAGAGGCTTCTTTGGGATGGCCCGAATGGTTAAAGGCACGGATATGGAGCATGGCCAAACGCCATGCCACGGCGGGGTCGATTTCAGACACTCGGTGAAGGTCGGTCTGGGGAAAAAGCTTCAGGACCAAATCCCTTGCCTTGCGGTGACGCCCCTCTTTGGAGGTGGAAATTTCCACAAGGAGGGGTCGTAATTCCGCAGAAGGCAGGGGCTTTGATTTCAGCGCAACCTGGATGCGCCGAATATGGTCCTTCGTGTCGAGAAAGCCGACTTCGGCTTCCGTGCAGCTCAGCAGAAAAGGGAAAAGACGCCCCGGTTCGTCCAAACAGTGGAGGAGCGTACGAAGATGGTCAGGGCTCTTGCCAGATCCACAGCTTTTAAAAAGATCCCATGCGTCGTCAACATGACCGACGGGAATGCACGCTGTCAAGGTGCTGGAAGAATTGGCCTCCGGGATGAAGAAGCCGCAGTCTCCGGCCAGGGTCGCCTTGTTTGCTACATTCTCGACGGGTTCCACAGCGCCCGTTGCATCCAGTTTACCAGTAGCCAGGGCTTGAGGCATCGGCAATCCTTCGGCCGCACAACCAAAACCCAGGAAAACGGGCAAACCGAGAGAGGCGCCGCTAATGTCGTTTTGCCCTGACCAGTGCCAGCAGGAAAAATGCCCACCCCACTTCCGGGAAGCAAGGGAGGCCGTAAGCGCAATGGCGTCTTGCGTTTCCGGGGAAAGATTCGCCGATCCGAGGCCGGGGAATTCGAGGGTTGAATAGCCGCACATCAGCGTCATCATCATGGGTCCGTCGCCCATGCACGGGACCGAGGCCAAACGCCAGGTTCCGTGACACCAGGCCAACGGAGGGACCTCTGGAAGAAATGACTGTAGAAGGTCCCAGAGCATCGGGGATGCAGTGCCCAACAAGGCCGATGCCGCAAACAGGCGGACCAAATGGTCTTTGGCAGGGCCAGTGGCACTCAGTATGGCTTCCAGTGCGGAAGGGGCTGTGTTCTGAAGGGCGTCGCCGCGGGGCAGGGCCGCAGCGAGCCGGGATTTGAGTACGTTGTCTAAGCCCCCAGACCTTGTCCAGGCGCTCAGTTCTTCCACACTCCAGTTCCAGAAGGCTCCCATGGGTCATTCTCCATAAACGACGGCCACCAGGCGAAGATCATTTTCCGAAACATTTTCGATAACCGGAAAATCCATATGGAAATATAGATCAATCAATTCCGACCGCACGGTACTCACAGCATCCTCTCCCTTTCGGTCCAGCCAGGCCAGGAACACCGAAGGGGCGGCGCCTTCCGGCAGAAGCAGTTTGCCGCTGACATGAATCCCGTCTTCGTCCGTTATCCAGCTTGTAAGGGTCGCCCGATGGCATTTCGTTTCATGGTTCTCGATAATCTGAAGGGGAATGGTTCGACGATCGTCCGCGGCCACGGCCATATTGTCGAGGGACGGGACCGGAAACAGGTTGCGCAACGTTTCCATCATGTTGTACCAATGCCTTAAAACAAGCCCTTTTTCCTGCTTTCGTGTTTGGGAAAGGGCCAAGGCCAAGGCACGTTTTTGAAAAGTGTCGGCCATGTACCGCTCCAGATTTAGAAAGGCATGCCGCAGGTCGGTTTGGGCTTCCGGTACCGCCTGGAAAGATTGTCGCAATACCTCCTGCAATCGGGCATCCTCAACACTTCCCCAGCATTCCCCGAGGCTTGTCCGAGGAAGAGTAAACCGGTTCCACGCCTCAGCGAACCCCATGTCAGTGAGGAAAACGTCCCTTTCACCGGCAAGATTTGTTTCCGGACAAATGGGCACGACCTGGATGCCTCTGCGCCTGGAGAGGACCAGAACCTGGGGGGCACGCAGGTACTGACCATTGCCGTCCCATCCCTCCAGATCGTCGCGAAGGGTCCATACCTGGCCCGGCCGGACAGGCGGGATTTGAGGTGAAGGCAGCCTGGAAGCCAGATGTTTTGCCAGATCGCTCCAGGCTTCATGTCCTCCCCCATCGGCTAAAAGTTCCCGACAGGTGGGACAGGCGTTTAAATGCCTTTTAGCCTCTTCGCTTCCTTGCTTCAGGACCTTCAGGGGTGGGCATGTCCTCATTTGATGGAAGAATTGCCAGGCATGCCGCTGTGCCAGGGTAAATTCCTTTTCGGCATCCGTCATCCGCGGCATCTCAGGCACGATCTGCAACCGACCCAGCGATTGCCCTTCGAGATACAAATGTAGTGACGCCAGATCCAGCCATGACCGTTCCCCCAGATCGATACCGTCCTCGCCCGCTTCGGGGGTCAGACGATGACCCATGCAGACGACTGCAAAGCCTGAACATGCTTCACCCCATTCGTCCCGGAGCGTCAGCCGGTGTGTTTTCCCCCGGCATACCGCAGTGAGATGATAGGATCTGTCGTTGTAAGAAAAATCCAGTTCCCGTGTTGCGATACTTCCCGACGGCAGGTGTCCCGGTAAGTTGGATAGGGCGCTATTAAAATCCAGTATTAGTTTCAACATGATGCACCTATTTTTCGATAATCCATTCATCTCGGCTTCTACTATAAACGTATACGGACCGAACCAACGGAAATTCAAAGGCCTGGTTGATTTCTTTTCAGTGCTTCATTATTTTAAGATCCCCGGGGTCACTTTCCAAAGCCCTCGGTTGAAGCGCAGCCTCCCTTCAATATCTCACCCGTACAAACATCATGCAACATCGCAAAAAACAGTCGAACGAAAGCTGGATCCACGTCAGGGGGAGAAAGCCCCTCCTGCCGGGTGCAATAGTCCTTGAGTTGTTTTATACACGATTTGTAGTGATAATCCACGGATTGCGGGCTGCCGAGACCCAGCTTTCGGGCTGTTTCCGTTGAACCATATTCGCAATGATACATCATGCAAAAGATCGTGGCCTGTTCGGCACTCAGCTCATTCAGCCAGTTCCCGGCGAGACGGAGAGCTGTCTTGTGCATGGGCACATCTTCCAAATCCCTTTTATAATGTGTGTTGTCCCAAAGAATGGAAGTGGCCGGGATATCACCCCCATTATTCCACGGTGTTTCTTCATCCCCGGTCCCGTATAAAGAGACTAAATCCGCCACCGGGTCATGCAGAAGGGCGCTCATGAGCCAGGACGGAAACCGATTCTCCATGTAGCGTTGAAGTTCAAAAATGAGGACCATGCCAAGGCCATACCGCTGTGTCGCCTCATTCCAGAAAAAACGTGCTGCTTCCAGCACCAACCCCTTTTGTGTCATTTCAGAGGCTGCCGTTTCCCGCTGTATGTTTTCGACAAACGGGGGGAGAGGCCAATTCCCGTAGTTTTCCGCCTCCAGTGGGCCTCGAATCACATCGAGTTTTTCGTCGTCTGAAAAGGCGTAGCAGGCCCACTCCTCCCCACTTTTTGAATAGAGCCCGCGTCCTGGACGATAGCGAAGGACGTTCTCCAATGCCGTATGGCTCAATACAGTCCGAATGGCACGAAATCGGGGGTTTCGAGCGCCATCCGCCAATGAAGAACGGCATTTCTCCGTGAGGATCTGCCTGATCCGGTCGATATCCTGCCCCCGAATCGCTTCAGCTAACAGCGGATTCATGTTGGGGCGGGTGAGAAAATTTGCTAAAAGATTCAGAATTTCCTGTGAAAGCCCTGCCGGGTCGATCCTCTGAAGCGAAGTGCCATTCCCTTTGGTTCCAGCTTCGGCGATTAGGAGAGGGGACGCTCCCTGTCGAATCGCATACTTCCGAATGGTTTGAAGCATTGTATACGATTTTAAAAAGTTTTCGGCTATTTCATCAGCAATCGTTGGTAGACAACTTTCCAATGCGTTTGGTGGGAAATCGCCGGTTTTATTATCCGTATCCGTCATTTTTGATTCCTAAGTGTGTTAACCTGGGTAAACTGTAGGAGCTCAAAGCTTAAAGCAGAAGATACAACGCCACAATAGGTGTTAAAAAAATCAATCGACATTCGGTGTAAAGAATGCTCCCTTCCACGATGTCTTCGGCAATCCATATTTCCTGCGATAGTCGCCTCCTGGAAAAGCATGCAACATCATGCCGAACAAAAGATATAAGCATTCAATATACCAAGAAATGTATCAAATACAGTATCTGAAATGGCACCAACAAAACCCCCTGCGCTGCTGATTCACTCTCCTAAGATTCCTATTACGTCCAAATCATGCGAGTTGGGTAGGGGCTCTCTATTTTGAATGTGAATACCTGATTATCACTCCTAAGCCGATAGAGACATGGTTACATTTTTAATGAGACATTGTCCCCTATTTGTCAATCGTTATTTCTGCAATCGGCTATTTAGTTTGCCTGACAAATTGTATTCAATCAGCCTTTTTTGGAGCATCATGCGGACAGTTGAATGCAATGAGCGTTTATGATGAATGTTCTTTTATGCCGTCTCCCCACATAGAGAATTGAGAGGCGACAAGGGCCGATATAGGGATATGCCTAACGTTAACTGGGTACATTGATGGAAATATTGCCTCTTATGAGAATCAATCGCTCCCTCAACTTAATTCCATTTTTCCTGGCAAAATTTCAAAATATCATCAACTTCAAAACCTGTGATATCCTCCGATTCCATTTGGTTTAATAATCTCTATATCGTTACCTTAAATGAACCATCGGTGAGTTACAGATAACTGCTATATCTCTCAGGTGCGTCACCGATAAAAATAACTGCAATATCAATAGTATATGTCAAAAATATTTCGGCTCAATATGTTTAGGGGCTGTCAAGTTATTCCCAGAAAAATGTGAAGGATACATCTTCCAGCCTTGCATGAAATTGGCGGATGTGCCATGCTGGGCTTATGCACGCACTTCTGACGTAGGAGAGGATGAGCGGTAAATCGACCCTTTACCACATATTGTGGTCGCAGAAATTCCGTATATTTTAAATTCTCTCGGTATTTTTGAGCCTGGCTCGTAGGCTAAGTCAAGATTCACATTTAAAGAAGGAGTATATGCGATGATTTTGCTTCTGAAAAATGGCCGTTTCCTGCAATCATAAAGATTAAATGCCATGTCTTGCTATATCCGTCAGAAACTCCGGATGCACCCCAATGTTCTGGGTTGCCCTGCCGAGGATCTGTCGTCATATGACGAAACTTCTCTATAGTACATCTGCACGATTTTGGTTGGCACGGATGAAGAATGCAAGTACCCTCTCGTGGAATGGGATGAGGGGAAACTGGTTAATCCCGTATGTTGCAGCCGTAAAAAATCGGGCATTGTTTTCTGCCAAAAAAAGCTACCCGTAAAGGTCCCCTGCTGACCTGAGCTCGTCGGCTATTTCCATCCTGAAAGCCTCGGGTTCAAGTACCTTTGCCTCACTGCCATAGGAAAGCACCCACCTTTTTACATCCCACCAGCCCGACGTCTCCATGCTCAAAATGATCGATCCATTTTCCTGATCAATGATTTCCTGGCTTTTCGACCATTTCCTTTCCTTTATATAGCGGGCCTGTCCTGGAGAAAACCAGACCTTGACCTTCACCGGGTCCCCGTAAACAATATCAAATGCTGATTTCAAAAGGGCTTCAGGATCAAAGTCTACAGGATATTCAAAGGATTCCCCGGTCTTTTTTAGATGCTGAATCCTTTCAACTGCAAGGGTCCTGATATCCCCAAAAGTGGTCGTATTAACCAGGAGATAGAGCCCGCCATGGTTTTCAAAAAAATGGAGGGGGTCAATTTTGAAATTCTTGACCTTGTCATCGTAAAAGGAATGATACCCTATATAACAGGTCTCCTTTTTCATGATTGGATCCATCAATTGCCCGATAAGGTCTTCCTTTCCGGAATAGTCTTTCACAAATTTCGATGCTGAGACAAACAAAGCTTTTATCTTGTCGAGTTTTCCAAAGGCATCTTTCGGGAGGAACATCGAGAACTTTCCAAAAGCTGAATTGGTGTGCTTTTCCAACTCAGTCCCTTTTAAAAGGCTGGCCTCACTCCTGAGCAAATAGAGAGAAATGATTTCCGGGAGGGTGAGGTTGATATCCGGCACCTTCATGTTGGGGAGTTTCTTGAGATAGGATTCCTCAAGTTTCCATCGCTTTTCTTTCTCAAAAGGTATTTTTTCATCATAGATCGGAAACCCCAGATCCTCGATCACGTTGATCAACCGGTAGACCGATCTTCTATCCACCTCCAATTGGCTTCCCATTTCTTCAATGGTGGTTCCCTCGGGCTTTGACAGGAGCTCAAGGGCTTTCAAGAGCTTAATCAGATTTTTTCCACGCATGATAATTCCCTTTGACTTTTTTCTATGGGCTGTGACCAGAAACGTCACAGTTGGGGTGTAAAGATGATGCTAACAATAAACAAGTGGCGGGTCAAATGGAATCAACCATTTTAAATCACTAAGAATGGAGGCAAAACCCATGAGCCAGGAAAATGGGAAAAAGGAAAAGGGATTGAGTGATTACGGAATTATTTATCTGTCCGGGGTAATCGAAGACGGGACTTCGGAAAATGTCTGTAAGGAGATCATCGAATATAACATCTCCGGAAAGATTGACCACATTCAGTTGATTATCAATTCGGCAGGGGGTTCATGTTCGGCGGGATTCGCCATCATCGATATCATGGAATGGTCCAGACTTCCGATCTACACCACCGGGATCGGGATGATCGCTTCCATGTCCCTGTTGGTTTTCATGACAGGAACAAAAGGAAGGAGGGTCATTACCCCTCGGACGTCCATGCTTTCCCACCGGTATTCATCCATGACCTGGGGGAACCACAGCCAGCTTCTGGCAAACCGGAAGGAACAGGATCTGGAACATGACAGGATCGTTGACCACTATATGCGGTATTCCGGAATTCAATCCAAAGAGGAGTTGGAAAAATATCTTCTGAGAGACGTGGATACCTGGCTTACGCCCGAGGAAAGCGTAAAATTCGGGCTGGTTGACCTTGTTGAACCCCTGAAACCCCATATCAACAACGAAAGGAGGAGCTGATATGACCGTGACTGATCTGAAACATATTTCGGTGAAACGAATCTCACCCTCTTCACTGAAAGTCAATGACAGCAGGTACGGGAATGAGCCTTTCAAAGACAACATAGAGCATCTTGAGTCTTTGGAATACGTGTCGAGGCTCAAACTATTCAGAGCCTTTCTTCTGGGAGGGAAAACCCTTGACCAATCTTCGAAAACAGAGAACATCGAGGAATTCCAGAAAGCCTATGGCGCTTTTCCTGATGTCCCGCCAGGAGAACTGACCCTTGATGAAGTAGATATTTTGTTGAAACGCCTGGAGGCCGAAATCCCACAAAAAGCAAAAAAGTCTCTGGAACAAGGGATCAAACTTCATTTTGAAGAATTCTGTCAATCCTATAATTTGGATCAAGTCGAACAAAATGTCCTCGCTCTGCTTGTGGCAAATAACACCGGTAAGGCTTTTAGGAATTTCTATGAGAAATCGGAATTTGACCCCCATGCCCGGGAAGACGGCGGCATGAGCATCGGAGCAATCCTGTCGATTCTCCACCCGAATTACCGGGAGCAGGTAACCGGCAGACAATACTTCAGTGTTGACGCATCCCTGATAAAACAGGAGATTGTGATCCCTTGGGATCATTATGATAACACTACCAACATCCTGGACGTCTATGTCCACCTCCATGAACGGATCGTTCGATACCTGATCGGAGACAACAACATATATGACATGAACCTTCATTGCATTTCCAGGGACCGGGATTCGGTCAATTTGGATCAGGTCATTCTTTCAGAGGGAATCAAGGAAAAGGTCTTGAGGTTGGCCAAGAACTATTCCGCTAACAAATCACGAACCAGCAAGGCCCTGGTGGATCAATTCTACGGTTACGGTACGGGCCTGGTATTTTTGTTTCACGGTCCCTCCGGAACCGGGAAAACCATGCTGGCCCACGCCCTAGCAACCAGCCTCAATAAGGAACTTCTATCCGTCAACATGGAAGGTTCCGGAAGCCTGCGGACTTCCTCCGAGGATTTGATAAAGTACCTCTTCAAGGAGGCCAAATTAAGTGATGGGATCGTTTTTTTTGATGAGTGCGATGAAGTTTTTTACGCCAATACCCGGGACAGCAGAACCCTCCTAATTGAAATTGAGAAATCCGATTGTATCACCATTCTGGCAAGCAATCGGGTCATTGAAATGGACCCGGCCCTGGATCGCCGGATCACCATGAAGGTGCCATTTTTCCTTCCCGATGAAAATCAACGGGAAAGAATCTGGAAAGCCCTGGTACCCCCCAATGTCACTCTCGAAAAAGATGTAAATTTCAAATCCCTTGCTGAAAGATATATTTTCAGTGGTGGCCTGATCAAAAACGCCATGTTTACGGCCATTACCAACGCCATGCCCGGTAACGGCCGGTCCAGAGTTCGCTTGAACGCCTGTGACATTGAGGAAGCCGCAAAATGGCAGACTGCCAGCATGTTTGATCTTAATTCTGTTGGAAAGAGCTATTTGCCGGACAGCTCAATCAATTCTCTGCCAATTGGTTCATTTGATAAACGAAAGGTTGCAACGCTCTCCAATGCCTGTATCCATAATAATGACAGAACCACCGGCCTGCGAATATTACTGGGCTGCTCTAATGTTCAGACAGGTATTGAAGTTGCTGCTGCTGTGGCTGGGGAATGTCAAATCAGGATCAGAGAATTCAATCTTGATAATCTCTTGCTCGGGACAGAAAAAAACCAGAAGATCATCGATCCAATGACCCGCCAGGAAATAGATATGTTCGATTATGTTTTCAGAACTGAGACCGGCTATCGCTCCATGACCCTCCTGGTTGACGATAACGACCTTTTTGAAACTCTCCTTTTGAATGAAGCAGATGAAAACTATTTAAATTACTTTATAAGATTTTACTGGAAACTCAGGTGCTTCAAAGGTCTTCTTTTCTTGGTGACAAACCAAGTTAGGACTCATTCCCTGCCCATTGAATTCAGCAGTTATCTGGAAATACATCCACCCTCTGAAGAGCTTCAAATCAGGGAGTGGGAAGAATATTTAGGAAAAGGGAAAGATATTGAGCAGCGCCTTGTTGAACTGGTAGAACAATACCCCCTACATTTGAACGAGATTTCCGAAATCATCAAGAGCTCCAAAACAACCGCCCTTCTAAACGGGAATAATACCATCAACCTTGAAGACGTCCATGAAACTTTAAATCGCTTGAAGGGCAGGAAATCAGTCAAGATTCTCTTTGGAAAAGGGGCTGACCGTGGATGAATCAACCAAGAAGGAAATCCTGTTGATGGCTCTGGAGGAGTTCCTGGCCTATGTGTTTGAAGTGCTATGGATTCCAGGAGGTCTGCAACTTCAGTGCATCAGGGGATACTACGATTGTTGGGGGAATTTTGTTCCGCCTATAGGTCTTCGCATATGAATTGATACTGATTTCTGTATAGGATTTTGTGCTCTGTTTGGATGAATATTTGCCAATAGGTTTGTTTAGTAGCCCCAACGGGGCGTGACATACCAGCCCAGGGCAACGCCCTGGGAAGCCAATTTAGTTGAATTGAGCCCTGTAAGGGCGTGACATTATACGAACAATCTACACTCAGCTTAATTTATGTAACGCCCTTTCAGGGCTGATATTGTTGTTAAATCATTACCCAGGGCGTTGCCCTGGGCTGATATGTAGTGCCCTTTCAGGGCTGAATCCAAAAGGTATCAATTCATTTGCGAAGCACTATAGTTGTTGGAGAGTTCAAGTGGAAGGCCATTGGGAATGGCGGTAGAGCGTTCGAGGGATGTTCAGCTCAGGATCAGGTCTGAGATATAAAGAAGCATCTTGAGAGGTGATGAGTATGGAAAAACACATTTTCACTAAAAAAGCGATTAGGGGCAAGAAACTCACGAAAAATGAACTTTACCAGGTAAAAAAACAAATGACCTTTGAAGAGCATTGCAAAGAAACCAGTACGCTTTTTGGAAAGCCTTATAAAGAGGTTCACAGATGGCTCGATGAATTCCAAAAAGCACCGGGCATAGGAATGAAACACCGGCGGTTTCGGCACCACGAAGCCGGAATCCGTGAAATCATAAAGCTGTTAGGAGAAGATGCCGGTAAAGTTGCAAGGCAGCACATCATTTCGGATTTAAAACAAGAAGGGTGGAACGAAAGAGATCATTCTTTTCCGAGGGATGAAGAACATTATGTGGAAATGGGGCTTTTTTGATTGCCTCGAAACTATACCCGGCCTAGAAGCTGCCCAGGGTTTTTTCTGGCTATGTACCGGGCGTAGAGATTCACATTGGCGGATGGTTGTGTAAACGATGAGCTGAGCAGCTCGGGCGATGAATTCCTTAAGATCGAGGGTATCCTGTGTTGGCAGTAATCCATTTCATATCGAACAACCGGAGCGATCTTGAAAAACAACTTCTGGAATTCGTGGCAGCTCATTTATTCGAGATTGAGATCCACTCAACCATTGAGGACTTCCTGTCGTGCTATGGGGAAAACCGTCCAAAAGAAAGGCAAATAAAATATGAGGACTTTCGAGAATGGATGGATCGGTTTCACCTGGTTCTGGGATATTGGGAAACAAAACGGGAATGGAGGGAGGTTAAGAAACATTTAAGAACCTGGGAGCCACGTATCATCAGCAGGTTCACATCTTAAAACAGGGAATATTTTGAAAAGAGGCTCAAGTATATTTTTGGTGTGGGCATTTCAAATACAATAAACAGCAAACACATCACAGAGAAGTATATGGCCGGCCTAAAGCGGAAATTCAGAACTATTATTGCTATGAATTTCCGATGCTACCAGAGGGGTCAGGCGGGTTCCGCTGAAAAGGAGAGAAAGCTTCTGTTAAACATAGCGTCCAGCATGCCAATAGATGATCCTCTTCAACACGAACGCCGGAGGTTGGTTAAGGCCCTGTCTGCAACTTACGAGAAAAAGAGAAAGGAGAAAGAGAGAATTAGATTTAGAAAGGCTTTCCCTGCACTGCTCTGGGGTGAGGACAATGAATCTGATTTTCGATTCAGCGACCGATGGTTTAGGACCCTGATAAAGGTAGATCGCTTCCACGTCTCGGACTATCTGAATTTTTTCGACCATTGTCCCTGGTGCCTGAGCGAAAATATCGAGTTTCGGTTTTTCAAGAGCCCAGCGTGGACTTGGTCTGGGCGTTGTGGAAGGGCAGGATGGGTCGTGAGGTGTTCAGGATGCCAGGAGATTTTGTTATTCGACTTCGTCGCTATGAGCTGAATCAATAATCCTGTTGCAAAAGCCTCAAGTGTTTGTTACGAAATGGTCTGCTGTTGGGCAGGAGAAAATGCGATTATTTTCTTTCAGCGTTAATAACGCTGGACCTACTCATCGTAAGATCGGGGCGAGCTGCTTCGGCACGCCCCATTCTGTCTCATAACAAATATAACCAGAAGGGAAATATAGATGTCATACGAATCCAGAACCATTAGGGATGCCATTGAAGAAGTCAATAGGACTTATTTCTTGCCTGCTATACAGAGAGAATTTGTCTGGGATACCTATAGAGTGGAAAGACTTTTTGATTCAGTTATGGGAGACTATCCAATCAGTTCCTTTTTGTTTTGGAAAATAAGGGAAGAAAACAAAAAAGATTGGGTTTCTTATGAGTTTATAAGAAATTTTGATCAGGAAAATCCCCACAATATTGAAGCGGGTTTGTCAGGAATTAACAGGGATATCTATTTGGTACTGGATGGCCAACAAAGACTTACAGCTTTGAACATTGGACTCAGAGGATCCTATAGATATTTTTATTACAGGTGGAGAAAGACCGAATTATATCTAAATCTTTTAAAGCCGTTGGGAAGAAATGAAGAAGATCCAGAGGAATTAGAATTCCAATTTGAATTTAGAGAGTCTTCACAACCTAGTAATCCTGACAATGAGCTTTGGTACAAAGTTGGAAGAATCCTCGATTTTATGAATAGTGAGTATGCAAAATCTGATCTTAAGAATGAACTTGACAAGTTAGACGAGCAACAACAAGAAAACGCAAAAATATTGGTAGGAGAGTTACACAACACAATTCATATTTACAAACTGGTCAATTATTACGAAGAAAAATCCCAAGAGTATGACAAGGTCGTTGAGGTCTTTATACGTGCTAATACTGGAGGGAGAACACTTGAGTATTCAGACATTCTATTATCGACAGCCACTGCCAAATGGAAAAAATTAAATGCCAGGAAAGAAATCTACAGTTTTACCGATGATGTTAATACCATTGGGGGGGGGTATAATTTTGGTAAGGATTTTATTTTAAAAGGTTCTCTGTATCTCACTGAAGGATTACCTATCCAATATAAAGTCGGAAACTTCACTAAAAGCAACTTGGAGAAAATAGAAAATAACTGGCTCAATATCAAGAGTGGCATAGAAAATGCGGTCAGACTTATCAGCAAGTTCGGTTTTAATAACAAGAATATAACCGCAGCCATGGCATTGCTTCCAATTGCTTATTATCTGATAAAACTAAACAAAAAGAATTACATCAACTCTACTAGCAAAGAGGACGTAGAGAACCAGACGACAATACAAAAGTGGTTGGTATTGGTACTTCTAAAAAATTCATTTGGAGGTTCATCGGATACAACATTAGGCAAGTTAAGATCAGAATTGATTTCTATTTCTGATTATTCAAAATTTCCTTTCGTTGAGTTGAATAAAAAGCTGGGGATAGGGTCCAGCTTTACAGATGAAGAAATCGAAAACCTTTTGCATACCAATTACAAAACTAAATATAGTTTTCTTATTCTTTCGCTTTTATACCCAGATAGAGATTGGAAAGACAGCAACTACCATGAAGACCATATTTATCCAAAAAGTTTGTTTACCACCGCAAAGTTAGAAGCGAGGGGTTATGCTAAAGATAAAATCAATGAGTACCAACAACACTACAATACTTTATTAAACCTCCAATTGCTGACAGATTCAGAAAATCTCGAAAAGAATGCAACTGATTTTGAATCCTGGATTGCTACTAGGGACAGTAACTTCAAGAACAGGCATAGAATACCCAGCTTAGGCTCATACCAATTCGACAATTTTAATGCTTTTATCAATGAGCGAAAAAAGATATTACAGGTTAAATTAACAACAATATAGAAACGCCAGAACTATACGCTTTACTTGACGTCAGGAAAGTCTGCGGCCTAACGGGATAGTTTTTTGGCGGCGCAAGTGAGTTTTTCGTTCGGTTTCAGTCACGAGATCAGTCATTTAAGAGGAGACAATGGAAAATTTCTTTATTGCTGTGTTTAGCGTTTGTTGTGGTACGATTGGATTTTTAATCGCACAATTTTGGTTTCAGCCAATACTTAAATACAGAGAGATAAAAGGCCAAATAATTTCCGACTTAATATTTTATGGCAATGCAATAAATGCAAAAGTCCCCAATGAGGAAATGAAGCAGAGAGTTTTAGATAGGATGGTTGCCAATAGAGTACGTTCTGCTGAACTTGCTGCTTGTTTTTACAAATTCCCAAAATTCTATCGGAAATATCTAACGCTAAACGGAGAGCGACCAGATTTTGCATGTGGGGAGCTGATAGGCCTGTCTAATACAAATGAACTTGATACTGCTCAAGCTCGCATTGAAAAAATCCAAACTCAATTGAAAATAGATCCAAAGGTGGTTTGAAACCAAACAAGTCGTTGGAGAAGCGGGGAGTGTTGCAAATGCGCCTTCAACGTGTGCGGTGGACCTATTCTCTCAAATATCTCCGTGAAAAATCCCTGCTGCTTAGCTGTTAATCGGGGGCAATTAGAGCCCCATGTTTCTTCAGAACTCGCAGGAGCCTTGAGAGAAAGACGTCGTCATACATGGACGTTTACTGGCTCTTCGGTTGACAAATACCTTTCCGTGCCTATGTAGCCAACATCGGCAACAGCCCGATGCCTGCAAGCGCTTTCCTTCTCGTTATTTTTTTGTCAATCATGATTCCCTCCTGTTTACGTTTGTATCTAATTGCGTCTTTCCACGATGGTTGTTTCCTCGACAAATCTGAGGCATGTCTTTGATTCATGCAATCCTTTTATCAAGAAATTGTGACATTTCCGGTCATAGTTCTTTCAAAAATAACAGATTTTGACTTTTTGGGAAATTTTCGGTTAAATGTGACTAAAAATGTCACACTGCTGGTCTACCATGAAAACAGCCGGGGAAAATAGCGTTAGACAGAAAGGCGAACGTGATCCACGAAAATAAAGTAGGGGAAGGTGTAATGAATCGTTCAATAGCATTCTTTATCAGTCCAGAGGGCGACATCCTCTCTGTCAAGACAAGCCATATCAGAGCAGTCATCGACAACCCCCGGAAATTCGGCTTTACTATGGAAAATATCAAGTCTCTGTACGCCGAACATGGCGAGCTTTTGGGGACTGAGGGTATTGCCAGGAGAAATATTCTCCTCAAGGCCGTGAAAGACGGATGGATTCGACTCAGATGGTATCGTAACCGATATTGGTCCGTTACCGTGGGTACTTTGACAGAAGATACTTTGAACAGGCTGCATCAGTGGGCAGTCAAAATCCTTTCAGGGATTGATGGTGTTTGCGAAGACGATCCTTACATGCCTGTCAGGATTACCCAAATCGATGGGGTATTGAATGAAAACTATAACATCACGGGTCTCGGAACAATGAATATGATGCAAAGTAAACGTAAGTCAGGCTGAAAGAATTAGAAGATTTTACAGGAGGATAAAATGGCTTTCTCGGTTGCTGAAACCATCAAGCAGATAGTCCATGAAGTTCAAAGGATCAAAAGGCAAAACCCGATTGTCCCCGTGACAATCATCTCCCCCAACGTCTCGTTGCTCCACAGCATCAACAGATGCCTCCTGAAATCAGACCAGCCCTTTTTAAATATCCGAATAGAGACTTTTTATCAGTTTGTGAAAAGACACGCTGAGCCGATACTTCTTAATGAAGGGTTTCCTTTATTGACAACTGAGCAGGCGCTAATCCTGAATCAGGATCTTCTGGCTGAAAGCCACCTGAAATATTTCCATGCGACTAAAGACTTCCCTTCCTACGCCCATTATTTTTTGAGAACCATCAACGAATTGAGAACATCGGCTCCTCAAGATCAGCTTGAAAAAGCCCTCCAGGCTTTGGGTGTCAAAGGGAAAGAGCTTTTTAGGGTTTATACTGATTACCTTACCGCCAAGGAAGGCATGGCCGATTATGGAGATATCCTGGAAAACTGGCCGGGATCTGATGAAATATTGATCCTTTTTCCGGGAGTTGAAAAAGATCTGAACCTGATGGAAAGAAACCTCCTCAGAAAAATTGAAACGGTTCTCAGGCCTAAACATCAACCGCCTGCCGACAACCCAACCATTGCGCTTGGAAATCCACTCTCACCCGTTCAGGAAACCAAAGACCTATTCAGGCAACTCTTGGCCCTGGGTACACCATTTGATCGGGCAGCCATCGTTTGTCCCCAGGACTATATTCCGATTGTTATCGATGAAGCAAATCAGCTCAATATCCCTGTCTTTTGCCCCCACGGAGAAGAAATCCTTCCAGACCAAATAGAAATCTTCAAATCCGTCCTGGAGGTCTTAGGTTCCGGTTACGACTATCACTTACTCAAGCGGTTTTTCCAACTCAAGAACCATTTTGCACCCATCAGGGCCATGCTTGAATGTGGGGTTGCCGTAGGAGGGGATTTGCTCAAGCAATCGGCAGAGCAACTCTACCAGGAAAATGGAAAGGACCGTTTTTTGAAACTGATCAGTGTCATAGAAGCTTTTAAAGAGATTGAGGCCCTGAAAGCTCAACCCCATGGGATGGGAAAGGCCATCATTGATCATTTCCTTACAGACTCCCGGGAGACCGGAATTCTGAAAGCCATTCTCGACGGCCTGTTTCATCTCATCCCGGATGGGGATTATCAAACCTGGGAACGGCTATTACTGGAAAAAATCAGCCGAATAAAGGCCAAGAGCAACGACCGAAAGAACTCGGTTTTTCTCACCACGGATTTTCTGCCCGGCGCCTTCGATTATATTTTTCATTTAGGGATCAAGGAAGGGAGTTTTCCTGGAAAATTCCGGGAGGACCCTATCCTACTCGATCAGGAGCGAGAGCGCATCAATGCCGAAACCGCCGGGACCCTGAAGACGGCCAAAGAACGGAACAAGGACCTTAGAAAAAGCTTGGAAACAACAATTGCCTGTGCTGAAAAGGGATGGTTTGGGTCCTTTCCCTCGATGGATCTGATATCCGGAGATCAGGAATTCCCTTCTTTCTACCTGGTGGATGTGGTCCGGGAGATCGTTGGAAAAACCACCATCAATCAAGATATCTACCAGAAAAAACTCAGAGAGTTCAGAATTCCATGGAGCCTGGAAAGGCCTGACCAATGTCTTGATCCCTTGGAATGGACCCTTCACCATCTGATCAACGGCACCAAGGGATTTATCGGGCACATGATGAAAAACCATCAGGCCCCAATGGCACACATAAAGGCCCACAGGGCTTACTGGAGCCCTGAATTCAATGAATATACCGGTTTCATCGAAATAGACCCTCCTGAAGCACCCGACAAACCCCGGCGGTTTTCAGCCACCCAACTGGAAGGGTTTATGAAGTGTCCTTATCGCTGGTTCATCGAGCGACTCCTGGGGATCCGAGCCCTGGAAGAACCGGAAACCCTTGAAAAACCGGATGCCATGACCATGGGATCAATTATTCACGAAGTCCTGGAAACCTACATGAAGGAAACAAAGGACCCAAAACATGATATCAAGAACCTGGATCGAATCCTCACTGAGGTCATTGACGAAGAAGTGGCTGCAACCGGGGACATAGCCCCGATTTACCTGGAAAAACTTAAAAAAGACCTGAGGGCTCTGACGAAGTCTTTTCTTGAACACTCGGAAAACTATCTTCAGGACGGCAGGGAACCGATGTTCTTTGAGTTTGCCTTTGGGACCTCTCACAAGGATAACATCCAGGATGAACCCCTGAAGCTAAGAATCGGGGGCCATGATCTGATGTTTAGCGGCTCCATCGACCGAATTGATATCCAAGAAAATTCAGCCTTTATTCTGGACTACAAAAACTCCAAGAATTACAGGGAAGTCGAATTCATGCAGGGCCAGCGCCTCCAACCGGCACTTTACGCTGAAGCCTTCATGGCCCTTAAAGGGAAAGACCTCAATATTAAAGAGGTCCAGGCGGGCTACCTGCCTTTGAAGGGCAATTCCAAAGAATTTCTTGTCCCCCATGATCAGGACCGAAAAGACAAACTGGGAAAGATCATGGATTTTATCTTGGGCGCCATAAAGACGGGTTATTTCTTTCCAACCGGGAACTGTGACTGGTGCGACTACCAAAGTATCTGTGGGAAGGGAATTCCCCTTGCCGCCTCCAATAAGATGAAAAACCCTGAAAATAATGCAAAGACTGAAAAACTGGCTGAGGCATTTAACAACTTTGAGGAGTTCTGATATGGCGCTCAAAAACATCGGCATAGAGGCCGGGGCAGGCTGCGGAAAGACCACCCGTATTGTCGGCGATATCCTGGAAGGACTCAAAAAGGGAGAATTTTCCATTGATGACATTGTTGTCATCACCTTCACCCGGAAGGCCGCAAGTGAATTGAAATCACGGATTTCCCTGAAACTCCAGGAAGCCATGGACTCCGGAAATCCCCTGATTGAGACCCAGTTAATGAGCATGGGAAACGCCCATATTTCCACCATCCATTCCTTTTGCGGGGATTTGCTCAAAGAGCGTCCCGTGGAGGCAGGGATTGATCCCGGATTTACCATCATTGAAGATAGTGAACAGGAAGATTTCTTAAACGAGGTCTATGACCAATGGCTACGGGAAAAACTTGCTGTAGAACAAACTGTCTTCCGGAAACTGGTCCTTGAACTCGAAAAAGAGCTGAAAACCCCGGAGAACAATTTCGGAAGACCCGACAGTTCATTCCTGGGGATCATCAAAACTTCCCTTCAATACCGGGAACTAAAGCTCTTTTTACCTGAAAAACCTGAAGCCCCTCAAGAAATCCTGAAGGGATTCCTGAACCATTGCCAACCCTTCCTGAACTCAACCGATTATGATTCCGTCAATGACCATGTGGGGGATTATGTGGAAGCCATCCAGGCGGCTCAAGAAGGAAACCCCGAGGATTACATTGAGACCCTTTCCAAGTTCTCCCTGAGAAATAAAGGCGGCCGCTCATGCAAGGAATTCCGGAACGAATGGAAATCCATTTGCAGCACCTATGTTCCGCGGTTCACCTACGCCGTCCGATACCCCGAGATCAAAGATCTCTACGAGAACACCAACCGGCTGGTAAAAGACTTTGTTGGTTGTTACCGGAGGGCCATGGGGAACCGGGGGATTATGGATTTCAATGAAATCCTTTATCAGACGGAACAGCTCTTACATGAAGACAGGGCTGTCAGGGAGTATTTCAAAAAGAAATTTTCCTATATTTTCGTGGACGAATTTCATGATACGGACCCCCTTCAGGCCAGGATACTTTTCTATTTGGCTGAGAAAAGGGGAACCTCCGCTGATACCTGGGATAAGATACAACTGGAAGACGGGAAAATTTATGTTGTCGGAGATCCGAAACAATCGATTTACCGGTTTCGAAGGGCGGATATTGAGATTTACTCCGAAGCCATGGAGAAAATCACCACCCAGGGAACCGGAAAGCAAATTTTTCTGTCTGTCAATTATCGGTCTTCTGGAAAAATCATTCAATGGGTCAACCGGTTTTTCCAGGATCGAATCAAAAGGCCCCCAGACGGGAATTATCAGGCAAATTACATCCCTTTGAAGAGCCACAAAGACCAAGAAGGGGGCGTGCTCTTTGTGAAACCGGCTGGAGATATCTCGGGTATTGAGGATCAGAAGGTCGAGGATGCCCGGGACATGGAAGCCGGGTTGACCGCTTCCTGGATAAAGGCCAATACCGACAATGGGACCTTTTCATACCGGGACATCATGGTCCTTTTCAGAACCAAAAACAACATGATGAGGACCACCGAGTATTTGGAAGAACTGGATATCCCCTATGAAATGGTGGGGGCGCGTTCCTATTTCGGTCGTGGGGAAATCCTGGATATGGCCAATATCATGAAGGCCATTGCCAACCCCCTGGACCAGGTGAGTGTCCTTGCCGCCCTCAAAGGGCCGTTCTATTCCTTGACCGACAGGGATTTGTACAACTGGCGGTTGCTCGGGGAGACCTTTGATTATCGGGGTGCCGGGGAAAACCTGGATCAGAAAGTGGGTTACGCCCTCAAGGAAATCCGGAATCTTCACCAGAAATCCCGGCAAACAACGGCAGCCGATATTCTCAGGGAAATACTGGTGGAAAAAGGCATCCTGAGTTCCTACACGAAAACAAAACATGGTCGTAAGAAGGTCCTGAATATCCTGAAGGCCGTGGAACTTTTAAGGAGTCTCGGCCGAATCCCTTTTGTGGACGCGGTTGCTGACTTTGCAGACAAGCTGGAACGGAATGTGGAAATGCCTGACTTTTCCCCGAAAACCGGAGAGGCCGATGAGGTTCAGTTGCTGACGATCCACAAGGCAAAAGGCCTGGAACAAAGGGTGGTATATCTGGCCGACGGCACCTCGGCAAATATCAGGGAAAACGTTGTATTTACGGACAATATAACCGGGAAGGTAATTTACAATATCACCAAAGGTTTTGAAACCCCGGAATACATTTCCTGGAAGGAAAAGGACAGGGATCGAAATGAAGCCGAGTCAGAACGCCTCAGGTATGTGGCAGCCACTCGGGCGAAAGAATATTTGGTAATCAATAATGTCCCTTTCAAAGGGTTTGAGAAAACATTTATTGCTCCGTTTTTCTCGGAAAAATCAGATACCGAAACCGTTGCCATTGATATAAGAAGCTTGACCATTTCCAACAGGAAGAAAATTGAAGTGCCGAATCCAAAGGCCCTGGCGGGATTTGATCAGGAACTCAACAGAATTCAGGTTGATGTTCCTGAGACAATTCAGGGGGCTTCGGTCCCTTCATTGACTGTCAAACAACCCTCAGCCGGAGAATTGGATTTCGAAACCCAAGAGATCAGCATTCAAGTCATCTATGATGATAGCGAAATGGATTTCCGAGTGGAAAGGGCATCTGCCGCCACCATCGGAAGCCTTGCCCACAAACTCATGGAAATCGACCCATCAGACCTCCGGACAGCAGCCGAGACGCTCCTGAAAAATGAGAAAAGCGATGTGGATCCTTTCCAGTTGGTTTCTATCGTAAATGCTTTGCAGAAAGAGCCATTAAGAAAAAGACTGAGTCGGGCTAAAACCATCTTGAGAGAGGTCCCGATCAAGTTCAAGGCCTCTAACAATCTTTACTATGATGGAAATATCGACCTTCTTTTTGAAGAAAACGATGGTTGGGTCCTGGTGGATTATAAAACCGTTACTGTTTCCGATAAGGATGCAGAGGAGAAAGTACGGAAAAAGTATCAGGCACAGATGACGGTCTATGCGGAAGGCTTGAAACAGCTTGGTTTGAAGGTAAAGGATATATTGATTGTCTCTTGTTGATTTTTGCCATTTGTAAATATGGTGTAATTTTTATAGATTCTTCGACCCATGACCAATCGTTTTCAAACAGCTTACGCAAGAACCGGAGGTCTGGTTCTCGGTCGCTTAAATTCAGGACCTTCAAAAATCCTGACCGGATTACCCAACAGCCCATGTTATGCCTTCCATGTTTTGTAGGTGATCAGGGGTCTTAACAGGGCAACGACTTTTATCAGCCCTGCTTCCCGCAGATCATTTACAACAATCTCAATATTTTTATAAGCTTGTGGCGCTTCTTCATAGAGCAAG
>Ga0233431_1002875_pt1 | contig 22491 bp, 18 predicted proteins | sample SI_118_April2016_FD_179867 | JGI IMG/M metagenome (GOLD analysis project Ga0233431, IMG submission 179867) | Seawater microbial communities from Saanich Inlet, British Columbia, Canada - SI_118_April2016_200_MG | ecosystem: Environmental > Aquatic > Marine > Inlet | place: Canada: British... | reverse complement strand
GAAGATAAAGAAGATAGTCCTGAATTTGAGTATTAGTCAGGGTGTCGGGGGATTGTTTGTAAAATTTGGCTAATCCCTTGATACTGGTTACATAGGTCCTTTTCGTGTGATCCGCAAATCGTTGAAGTGTCATGTAATTTAAAAATTGGGTTCTAAGATCTGTGGTCATAATGATACCTCCGTGGTAAAAAGTTGATAAAATGGAAAATTTCAACCTTGGAGGTATTGTAAACCAATAGGGATTAGATCAGGAAGGTAAAATTGATCTGTCAATAAATGTGCATACGGCGCGAGAACGTAAAGCTATCTCCGCGCAGCGGTTCAGTTCATGGCAGTTATACTGGGCATTAAATTCAACGATTGAAAAGGGGTCAATTCCTCTCTTAGCTCTTATTTGGTTTTCCTCCAAAAGCCGCCTGTTTTTCCTTTACAGTAAAGCCATTTTTTTGGGGTTGGCGTCTTTTTCAATGAGTTGCTTTATCGCCTCGAATACGAGTGAGAGTCCCAAAATTTGGGACAGGATTGTTTGTTTTGGTGTGACAGGTATTCAATTCGTAACTTTCTTCAGCAAGGCCGGCACAAGATAAGGTATCCACCTCATTTTTCCGAATCTGGATTATCGGTTGCAATCAGAGCGGATTTTTTGATAGTTTTAATGGTGAAAAATTAATAGTTTCGTGCTTGATGCAGTCTATGCTGAAAACGTTATTGTCGTATCAACTCGTCATAAAAGGAGAGTTAACGATGTGCAGGAAACTTTGTTTCCTTTTTATCACCTGTATTTTTTTTCTCTCAACTCATGCAGCTGCTCAAGAGTTGACGGTTATTACAGAAGAATACCCACCGATTAATTTTCTTGAAAAAGGCATCATTACAGGTTCATCGGCAGAGGTCGTAAGAGAGGTCCTGCGACGTCTAAACCTGCCGGATAATATTACCATACTGCCCTGGGTGCGCGGTTACAACCTGTTGAAGTCCAGGCCGAATGTCGTTCTTTTTTCAACCACTCGAACAAAAGAGCGCGAACGCCTGTTTCATTGGATAGGGCCTCTTTGCACGGCACGGAATGGTTTTTATAAAATAAAAGGATCTGCGGTCCGGATCAATTCCCTAGAGGATGCCAAAAGGGTCGGTTCAATTGCCACCTATAAGGAAGATTTTCGGGAGCAGCTGCTAAAATCCTTGGGATTTAAGAATCTTGACAGCTCAAAATCGGCCAAGAGCAATTTGAAAAAATTGATGTCCGGCCGGGTCGATTTATGGATTTCCGACAGCTTAGGGATGCCGTCTATTGCTCAACGTTCCGGTGTAGACCCCTCAGACCTGGAATTAGTGTTCACGATTAATGAGGTAAATGATTATATTGCTATTTCCAAGGAAACTTCAAAAGAAATAGTCAAAATGTGGCGGGCCACGCTGCAGGCCATGAAAGATGACGGGACTTTTTATCGGATCAGCAAAAAATGGCTCCCTGAAAATTGCATCCCTAATTTGTCGTCAAGGATTTCAGATGAATCGACCCTGTCCGTGCCGCTTAAGATATATACCGAGGATTCACCACCCGCTAACTATTCAGATAATGGAAAACCGGCTGGAATGTCGGTTAAAATCGTTCGTGAAATTTTAAACCGCTTGAACAAGAAGGTAAATATCGAGATTGTGCCCTGGGCCAGGGGATATAGTATTGCCTTGACCCGGCCGAATGTTGCCCTGTTCTCCACAACCCGTTTGCCTCAGCGTGAAGATTTATTCAAGTGGGTGGGCCCTCTTTACACACAAATGTGGGGATTTTATGCAAAAAAGGGTTCCGGTTTGCAGATAGATTCACTTGAGGAAGCTAAAAAAGTGCCCAGTATCGGTACTTATCTTAATGATGCAAAGGAACAATTCCTGAAAAAGAGGGGATTTACCAATCTCATCACCGCAAATAAGAATATCAGCAACATTAAACATCTTATAAATGGGGATATCGATCTTTGGGTAAGCTCTGATCTGAATATGCCCTATCTTGCCGGCCAAGCCGGGGTAAGCCCGGAGCAGCTGGAGGTTGTTTGTGCATTTCGATCCGTCGAGAATTATATTGCCTTTTCAAACAAGACCTCCGATGCCGTTGTAGCAGCCTGGCAGAAGACTCTTGATGAGATGAAACGGGTTGGATTCTATTCCAGACTTGTAAGCCGATAGCTCCTAATGTAAAATATTGTTATCATGAGAACATTTAAACTAAAAGAGCGATCCATCGCAAGGGATCTTGTCATCAGTCTCTTTCTGCTTGTCATTATCGTGGAGGGCAGTCTGCTCGCCTTTATTTACTGGAAACAGGCCCAGTTACTGCTTCAGGATCTTGAAAATAAAGCCGATGATTATGCCGATTATCTTGGCGAAATTCTAATCGTTCCTCTCTGGGACTATGACGATGAACAGATCGAAAAAATCGGCAACGGTTTTACAAAAAACATCCTTGTTGACGAACTCCGGATTATGAATTCGGGGCATCAGTCGCTTTATAGTTACCAAGATTCGAATACTGCCGAAGCCCGGATAATACGATCCATAACCATTAACTATAGGGGCAAACCCATTGGATTCGCAGACCTGTCTCTTTCGTTAGATGTTTACAAAGCGAATTTGGCATGGCTTAGAAATTCGATAATTTCTGTGCTCATCGGTTCCCTCATCGTCATTTTGATTACGACCGGTTTTCTATTGCGGCATTTTATGCGCAATCCGATCATTATTCTTCAAAAGGGAATAAACAGGGTCGCCAAAGGCGATTATGCCTACAAATTTGACGATACCCACCACATAGAATTGTCCGGCATTGCATCGCGTATCAAAGAAATGGCCCTCATTATCCAAAAGCGGGAAATTGCCCTGCAGAGTATGAATAAGGAGCTCAAACAAGAAATTTCAATTCGAAAAAAAGAAGCATCAGAAATACTCAGACTCGAGAAAAAACTACAGCAAGCAAACAGAATGGAAGCCTTGGGAACCCTCGCTGGAGGGGTGGCGCATGATTTAAATAATATCCTATCGGGCATTGTGAGCTACCCTGAATTGCTATTAATGGAAATTTCGCATGATAGTCCCTTGAGAGAGCCTCTTTTGACAATAAAACAATCGGGGGAAAAAGCTGCTGGAACGGTACAGGATCTGTTGACTTTAGCAAGAAGGGGCGTTGCCGTTACAGAGGTGGTCAATTTAAATCATTCTATTTCTGAGTATATGAAAAGTCCCGAATATAAAAAATTACGGTCATTCCATCCAAACATAAAAATAGAGATCAACCTTGAACCTGATCTTTTGAACATTATGGGCTCTCCTGTCCATTTAGCCAAAACTGTTATGAATTTAATTTCAAATGCTGCGGAGGCTATTTCTGGCGATGGGAAAGTAATTATCTCCACGAGAAACCAATATGTCGACAAACCGGTAAGGGGCTATGATGAAGTAAAAGAAGGTGAATATGCGGTTTTAAATATAACCGATGATGGAACAGGCATGCCGGCAGAAGATATGGAGAGAATTTATGAGCCTTTCTATACAAAAAAAGTAATGGGAAAAAGCGGAACCGGCTTGGGCATGGCTGTTGTATGGGGTGCAGTAAAAGACCACAATGGATATATTGATGTAGAAAGTAAAAAAGGGAAAGGTACATCATTCACACTCTATTTTCCTGCTACAAGAAAAAAGAGAGCCAGAGATGAATCTTTTTTGCCGATTGAAGAATATTTGGGCCAGGGGGAGTCTGTTCTGGTTGTAGATGATGTGGTAGAACAGAGGGAAATAGCAACCGGAATGTTAGAAAAACTGGGTTATTCCGTCACTTCAGTTTCAAACGGTGAAGAAGCGGTGGCGTATTTGAAAAAAAGATCAGCAGATTTAATATTGTTAGATATGATAATGGAGCCGGGTATAAATGGCCGAGAAACATACGAGAAGATAATAGAATTACATCCTAATCAAAAAGCCATCATCGCCAGCGGGTTTTCTGAAACTGAAGATGTAAAGGCTGCCCAAGAATTAGGTGCAGGCCAATATATCAAAAAGCCATATTCTCTGGAAAAAATCGGAATAGCAGTCAGCGATGAGTTGAAAAAATAGCCCAAAGAGCATATTGGGGCCGGGGTCCGGCCACGGGAGCTACCTGATATCGTATAAAATAACTCCGGACGCCGTCATCTTCACAGATCATATCTCACCGCTCTTTTTCTAAACGATTTCAAGCTGCCTTCCACGATATCGAGCAGCATGGGCCGCTGATGCGTATCATCGATGGCAAAGCCGGAAATCACCTCCTTTAGTCTGGTGCCTTCGGTATTCAGCAGGATGTAATTGTCCGGGTCGGTGTTTACGGCAAAAATAGGGTTGTTGCTGAACAGAATGATCTGTTGGAGATCTTTGTATTTTTTAATGACCGGGGTCAGAAAATTGATAATGTCTTCATTGTCAAAGTCTGCCTCGGGAGCATCGATGATGGCCGGTCCGAATTCGCTCATGATTATGATCATGCACATGGCAGCTGTTTTTCTCATGCTGTGACCCAGAGTAAAAATATCCTTCATTTTTTTCTTTCCGGATCTCCAGTTTACATTGAGATACAGCCTGTATTTTCCATGATCGTTTTTGACGGTTAAAAGCGGCTCTTTTTCTTTTTTCAGAAATTTATCGATGGCGAAAACAGTATTGAACCGGCGGATGTTCTTTTGGGTGGGTGCGCCGAAATATTTAATCAAAAAGGAATTGAGTTTTTCTTCGGAGCGGATTATTTCTTCAATTTTTTCTGATCGGTAAAATTTAAGCTGCAGGCCGATACCCGATGCCGTATCGATATCGATTTTGTTTGCAGACCCTGTTTCCGGATCGATTTGATATAATTCGGATTTTGCCTGCTGATTCGCGCGGAAAAAAGCGTAATAACGGCTCTCGGAATCGACGATCTTTTCGATAAACAGTGCTACTTTCCCGTCAGGTATCGGATTGCCGGAATGAACCGCCGCCCGCATCAGGGCACAGATATCGGATTTTCCCGCCCCCTTTTTGCCCGTGATGCAGTTCAAGTGCCGGTTGAACCGGAATATCTGCTTACCGAAATACCGGTTTTCGATATGCATCCCGTATACAAACAGGCCGTGGGTGATTTTCTCATGAAGGTCCGAAATCCTCACCCGGGACGACGGCATTTTAATGGCTGTCCGTAAACCGGAAAAGGTCGGTTCCGTCATTTTGATACAGGTGAACCTTTTACCGATCGACAACAGGTCATGGGCATCGGAACCTTGGAAATAGGCAAACGACGGCAGTTGTTCTTTCTGCCTGATTTCTGAGATCCATCGGTTTAAAGGTATTTTCAGGGTTCTGTCCTTCCGGGTCAATTTTGACGGTTTGACGATCTCAACGGCCGGCAGCCCCGGGTGCTGTAAAACATTTTTCATGGCGCCGCTGTTGATTTTATGCAAATCCAGCAGGGCCTGGTCAGCGCCGTCGATGTGGGCAGGTATGGGAATTCCTCCCCTTCGAACAATGAGATCGATGGTGTGGGAAACGCTGGCGGTTCCGACCTCTGGGTTTTTCCCCCAGGCATCCATCTCGAACCCGGCCTCGTTTAACAGATCGCAAATCATGAAATGGATTTTCCTGCGGGGGGATTGGGGCGGAAAAATCGCCAGGATATGCACACCGGTGGTGCTGATCTCAACCCCGGGTATGATGGTGAGCAGGGTTTTTCCTTTTTCTCTATTAACCTTTTGGGTTTCCTGGTCAATCAGCTCATACCAGGTCGGAGCGGACAGATCCATATGACGGTTTGCGGATTCTTCATCCGTCCAGAGGGTCCCGATGCTGTTGTGATCGGTTACAGACACCAGAGACAGTTTTTCCGCCAGAAACCGCTTCACCATGTTCTTTGCGACGATTTGTGCATCCGCAAGAATTTTATCCTGGATCTGCGCGACCTTTTCTAAATATTCCCGGGATCCGTCATTTTTAGGGTATTTTCTTTTGTAAGGGTTGAAATTGTATTTATTGCTTCCCCTGGCATCTTCGGAAGCGGGCGTATGAAAATGCAGATCCGCCTTGAAAAATTTGGCACCGAATTCCTGTTTTTTTGCAGCCTCAAACCGGTTTAGAAGATATTTTCCCGTATCCATTTTCTTCTCCTTTTACGGTTGGAATGAGCAAACAAAATCATTATTAATCATTTATTGTTCAAATTCAAGATTTGACACCGTTATGCAAGGGCAACCTCACTTGGAATAGTGAATCACGGTAAAGACGTGATCTAAAAAAAAATTGAACGTCCAGGTAGCGTAGACTCCGAGATCGAAGGCCGAATGCGGAAAGCGCTTCGCTTTATCTATTTTAATACAAGCGGCCAGCAACCTGTGACGCTCCAGATCTGCTCGCGCAGCGCCAGCACTTGCGCGGCGTGTGCGCCGCGTGCTGTTCAGTCTTTTATAAATTGACAGAATACATTATTCGACGTTGGACGTTCGATGTTGAACGTTCGATGTTCGTTGAGTTCGTGTAAATCTTCAATCGCAGAAGGATTATTTAAACACAGGATCCAAATGCGTCTGCCCTGCCGTTATGCGGCCTTCTTGAGCATGGATTCCCGGGTTTCCAGAACTTTTTTTCTTCCAATGTACTCGTCGAAAGTCATGAGTTGATCGATGACGCCGCCGGGGGTAATTTCAATAATCCGGTTTGCCACAGTGTTTACAAACTCGTGGTCATGGGAAGTGAACAGAATCACTTCCGGAAAGTCGAGGAGGCTGTTGTTTAATGACGTGATCGATTCCAGGTCGAGATGGTTGGTGGGTTCATCGAGCATGAGAACATTTGATTCGGAAAGCATCATCTTCGAGAGCATGCAGCGGACTCTTTCCCCACCCGAGAGTACCCTGAGTTTTTTAACGGCCTCTTCCCCGGAAAAGAGCATACGTCCCAGGAAGGCCCTGGCAAAACTCTCGCCCTCTGTGGGGGGGGCGAACTGCAGAAGCCATTGGATAAGGTCACGGTCTCCGTTGAAATAGGCGCTGTGTTCTTTGGGAAAATAGGAGTGGGCAATGGTAACACCCCAACTGAACGTACCGCTGTCCGGCGCTATCTCGCCTGCCAAAATTTGAAAAAGGGTGGTCTTGGCCAGACCGTTTTCCCCCATCAAGGCGATCTTATCCCCGCCGTTTACAGTAAAGCTGACGTTGTCCAGCACCTTTTCACCATCGATGGTCTTGGTGAGTCCGTCTACTTCCAGAACCCTGTTGCCGCATGGCCGTTCCGGCTTAAAACGAATAAACGGATATTTTCTTGACGACACCGGCATGTCCCCAAGGGTGAGTTTTTCTAAAAGTTTCTTTCGGGAGGTGGCCTGTTTCGACTTGGAGGCATTTGAGCTGAATCGCTGGATAAAAGCCTTCAGTTCTTCGGCTCTGCCGGTGATTTTCTTGTTTTCTCCCTGTTTCTGTTTCAGGTTCAGCTGGCTGGCCTGGTACCAGAAATCGTAGTTTCCCACGTACACCCCGATCTTGCCGAAATCGATGTCGGCAATGTGGGTGCATACCTGGTTCATAAAATGCCGGTCATGCGATACCACGATGACCGTGTTCCGGAACCGGTAGAGAAACTCCTCAAGCCAGGCAATGGACTTGATGTCCAGGTTGTTGGTGGGCTCATCCAGAAGGAGGATGTCCGGATTTCCGAACAGGGCCTGGGCAAGGAGCACGCGCACCTTTTCCCCGCCCTCGAGTTCCTTCATCTTTTTCTGATGCATGGCTTCGGAAATCCCCAGATTATTTAAAAGTACCGCCGCCTCAGACTCTGCTTCATAACCACCTATCTCCGCGAATTCAACTTCAAGCTCACCGGATTTGATTCCGTCCTCTGCTGAAAAATCGGGTTTTTCATAAAGCGCTTCCCGCTCTGTCATAATGCTGTAAAGCTTTTCATGGCCCATGATTACCGCATTTAGAACCGTCTCCCCGTCAAAGGCGGAGTGCTCCTGTTTTAAAACCGCGATCCGCTCCCTGGATCCCACGGAAACTGATCCCGAGTCCGGTTCGATATCCCCGGCAAGGATTTTCAAAAATGTGGATTTTCCGGCTCCGTTGGCGCCGATGAGTCCGTAACAGTTGCCGGGTGCAAACTTTATATTGACGTCTTTGAACAGAACCCTCTTGCCGTAGGTGAGGGTTATATTAGTAGTGCAAATCATAATTATTCTGTTTCCTTTTCGTAAAATAAAAAACCACAGGAACGAGTCCTGTGGCTAAAAATGTATTTTTATCACTTTTCGAGGTGAAAAGAAATACTTTTATTTTATAGCTTGCCCGGTGCAGATCATCTTTTGAGTTAAAATATTGACTTTTTTATGCCCGCTGTTTTATGGATGCTTTCGCATTGTGCAAGTTACATTCTATAAATCGGCCTGAATCAATTCCGGAGGTTTTACAGATATGAACATCGGCAACATTCTGTTCCAGGTATTCGCGCTGTTTATGGCACTGACGTTTCACGAGTTTGCCCACGGTTGGGTTGCACGGAAATTGGGAGATAGGACAGCAGAACACCAGGGCCGGCTGACATTGAATCCGAAAGATCACATCGATCCGTTCGGAACGATTTTAGTCCCGGCGCTGCTCATATTGATGCAGTCACCGGTTGTTTTCGGGTGGGCAAAACCGGTGCCCATAAACCCTCTCAATTTTAAAAACCCTAGAAAAGGCATGATGTGGTCGGCTTTAGCCGGCCCGCTTATCAATCTATTGCTTGCGGCAATGCTCACCATTGCGTTTAAGGGACTTATATTATTAGGGCTTATTATAAAGCCGGTCCTGATTTTCTTTATCATTGCCATTCAACTCAATGTGTTTCTTGCGATGTTCAACCTCATTCCCATCCCACCCTTAGACGGAGGAAGAGTTCTGGTGGGTCTGCTCCCAAGAGAGCAGGCATATGCCTACAGCAAAATAGAACGTTATGGTTTCTTCATCGTCATGGCCCTGATGTACTTTAATGTGCTTGATCGTTTTCTGTATTACCCCATTGTGGTGATATTGCGATTTTTAGGAATCTCCTAAAAATCGGATGTTTCCAAAGAACCACTTTAAGAAATCTTGAAGGGGCGAAACCATGAAAAAAGCGACGATCTTTGAAAAAACCTACCAAGACTACCTGGCCCAGATAGAAGCCCTCGATCTTCTGTCCCGGGCGGCTCCCCTCGGCGGAGAGGCCTCGGGAGACGGCCTGATCATCCCCTTTTACCAAAAGCCGTACCGGGTTTCGGCAGAGGGTATCACGGATGCTGCGGGGAAAACCGCCAACTTTGCCGTAAGCGTCGCGCTCTGCCGGTACATCCTGCAGTGCCCTGCAGAACCCCCCGATGTCGGCGGATGGGTCACCTACCGGGAGTTCAGGGATGCGGGTCCGCTGGTATCCTATTTTGCGGCAAATACCCACAAGATCATCGAAACCGCCTTTGCCGGTGACATCCCGGCGCTAAAAACGGCGGGTGAGAGCCTGGGAGGTGTTTACTTTGACGACGGATCCTCCCACGACATCTCCATAAAGTTTGATTTTCTACCGAAAATACCGGTGCTCCTCCGTTTCAACGACCGGGACCCCGAATTTCCGGCCCAATGCGTCATTCTGTTCAGACAGTCTGCCGAACAGTATCTCGACATGGAGTGCCTGTCCATCGGGGGAACCTTCCTTTCCGGCATCCTCATCGGCAAAAGAGGATTAAAACCGCCGGAATCCACCGCTTAACGCAAACACCTGACATTGTACCTTTACCAGGCCATCGGGTAGCGGTGCATGCCGGCCGAAGCGGGTTATCTTCAACGCCGATAGGGCTTTACTGGGGCTCTTAGATAAGCAGGTCCGGTTATCCGACGGAATCCGTCGAATCCCCATATTCACCTATAATTGCTGTACAAACCCCGCTGATGCTTTACGTGTGCATGGATCTCTGATACTGTATAGATATTCCAAGACAAACCGGAATAAATGCAATCGGCGTAATTAACACATATTTTTCTCCACGAAATCAAACACAAGAAATCTTCATCAAAGAGGTAAGCAAATGTGTTTTAAAAATAAATTCCCGAGGGTCATTTTCATAATCGCAATATTCACTTTTCTGTTGTGCAATCTGAGTTATGCCGCAGATCCGGTACCAATCCCCGCCAATTATGATATTGTACTGGAGTCTGATTTAAATAAAAATTTAATGCCGCCTTTTTCTAATGAACAAATATTTTTCTATCTTAATGAAGAGGAAAGCTTTGATGAAATATATTTTTATAAAGGAGTCGTGTATTATAGTGGAAAAACACACAGTGCCTCCTTTTCCTTTGATGCAGATTCTAAAACACTCAACCTCGTAGCAACTTTATATGATGGCTCTTCATTCACAACTTATTTTTACAACCTCCAATCCACAGACGGTAAGGTTTTTGAGGGATTGATATGTTCCATTGAAGGGGTTGAAATTGGATTTAATCCGACGCTCAGAATACACAGCGAGTTGGCTAGGGTGAAAATTACTGATGATTCGAAAACCACCGCGTTGCCACAGGGGGGTGATCCCGCATATCTACCAATCCCCAACAATTATGATGTTGAACTGGAGTCTTATTCAAATGAAAATATAATGCCGCCTATTTCTAATGAAGAAATATTTTTCTATCTTAATGCAGAGGAAAGCTTTGCTAAAATATATTTTTATAAGGGAGTCGTGTATTATGATGGAAAAACACACACTGCGTCCTTTTCCTTTGATGCAGATTCTCAAACGCTCAGCCTCGTAGCAACTTTATATGATGGCTCTTCATTCTCAACTTATTTTTACAACCTGGAATCCATAGGCGGTGAGGTTTTTGAGGGATTGATATGTTCCATTGAAGGGGTTGAAATCGAATTTAATCCGGTGGTCTTAATACACAACGAGTCGGCTAAGGTGAAAATTACTGATGGTTGGATAACAGCGTTGCCACAGGGCAAATAGTTTTTTAGTCCGGTCATCTAAAAGGTATTCTATTTTTTTTCGAAAGCAGGTACCACCCTAATTGAACCAAGGCGCTGTTGGGGAGGCGTCAGCAATCAGCTTTCAGCCATCAGTTTTGATTGAATATTGAAACATCCCTTTCATGCAGGCGTCACAAAATTTCTTCGCGAACTGCCCGCCGCAATCCGTTCCAGAACCTTTAAGCTGCACAGGGGTGAAATTTGAGCGACACCGAACTCTGTTTCCTTTCGGCAAGAAAACTAGCACACCGGATACAAACCCGCGAGGTATCCGCCAGGGAAGTGATGGCGGCCCACCTCGAACAGATCGAAAAGGTCAATCCGGCAGTCAACGCCATCGTGACCCTGGTGGCCGAAAAAGCCCTTGCCCAGGCGGAAAGTGCCGACCGGAAGCTTATGCGGGGAGAGGCGGCGGGGTGCCTCTTCGGGCTGCCCGTGGGGGTAAAGGATCTGGTCCACACCCGGGGAATCCGCACCACCTACGGCTCGCCCATCTATGAGGCGCTTGTGCCCGAGGACGACGCCCTGATCGTTGAGCGGGAAAAAGCCGCCGGGGCCATTATCCTCGGAAAGACAAACACGCCCGAATTCGGTGCCGGAGGAAACACCTTCAACCAGGTGTTCGGCGAAACCCTCAACCCCTATGATCTTACCCGGACCTGCGGCGGAAGCAGCGGAGGGGCCGCAGTCGCACTGGCCTGCGGCATGCTGCCCCTTGCAGACGGAAGCGATCTGGGAGGCTCTTTGCGGGGGCCGGCCGCATTCTGCAATGTGGTCGGGTTCCGCCCGTCACCCGGCCGGGTTCCGGTATGGCCCACCCGGATGGGATGGTGGACCCTGTCTGTCCAGGGCCCCATGGCCCGGACCGTCGGGGATATTGCCCTTTTTCTCGAGGCCATTGCAGGGCCCGATCCGCGCTCGCCCATCTCCATCCAGGAGCCCGGAAGCATTTTTAGCCGCCCCCTGGATCGTGATTTCAAGGGGACACGTATCGCCTGGAGCCGGAACCTCGGGTATCTTCCGGTGGAGCAGGTGATTACCGATGTATGCGATTCCCAGCGAAACGTATTCGAGTACCTGGGTTGCCGGGTTGATGACACCCAGCCGGATTTTACAGATGCCACGGAGGTGTTCAACGTCCTGCGGGCCTGGAAATTCGCACTGGAACGGGAAGATGATCTGAAAAGACACCGGGATCTTCTAAAAGACACGGTGATATGGAACACTGAAAAGGGGCTCCGCCTGGACGGACCGACCGTTGCCCGGGCCGAAGCCAAACGTACCGAAATCTACCATCGGGTACGCCAGTTCATGGAACGCTATGAGTTTCTGGTCTTACCCACCAACCCGGTGCCGCCTTTCCCCATAAAGCAGCCCTACATTACCCAGGTAAACGGAATCCCCATGGAAAACTACGTGGAAGGGGGTGCCCTCAGGCACACCATCACCATCGCCGGTTTACCCGTAATCTCCGTCCCATGCGGATTTACACCCGAGGGACTTCCGGTGGGCCTTCAGATCGTCGGTGGTCCGAACCGGGATTTCGAAGTCCTGCAGCTGGCCCATGCATTCGAACAGGCCACCCGGTTCCACACCCACCACCCGCCGATTGTGGCCGCACACGGGTAAAGGTTCTGTTGAGCCGCCGCCGGGCAGGGCAGGCAAAATCAGAGTCTTATCTTTTTTCATTTTTAATCCGACCGCAGGGCGGCGATGGGGTCCAGGCGGGCAGCCTGGTGGGCCGGGTAGAAACCGAAAAAAATACCCACAACCGATGAGACCCCGAACCCGAGCAGGATAGCCGGATAGGAGATCAGAAACTCCCATTTGGAAAAATGGGCAATGACATAGGATGCGGCGACACCCAGGCCGATTCCGAAGATGCCGCCGATGATTGATAGAATCATGGATTCAATCAGAAACTGGCTCTGAATACCGCCTCTTTTGGCCCCCAGGGCCCGCCGGATGCCGATCTCCCTGCGGCGCTCGGTTACCGAAACCAACATCACGTTCATGACCCCGACACCGCCGACGATCAACGAGATGCTCCCCACCGCCCCCAGAAGCAGGGTAAAGAGCTTCATCTGTTTTTCCATCCGCTCGATAAGTTCTTCCGCACTCATCACCCGCAGATTGGCGCCTGCTACCTTACTTTTGATGTAGGCTGTAATCTTCCTGTTTGGCCTGTATATGGTAAACCCCCGGCGCCATGCGGGCCATGATATTTGTGATTTCCGCTTTTTCGAAGGCCCTTTCGGCGGTGGTAATGGGGATGAAAATCCCGTCATTTATCCCGTATGGCCGCAATCCCCCCATGGGAACGGTTTCGATAATACCGGCAACGGTAAAGACATGATCTCCGACCTTGATTTTTTCCCCCACCGGTTGCTGCAATCCAAGATTTTGCAGTTTGGACGCCAGCTGCCCGCCGATGACGCAAAAATAGCTGAAGGTATCCAAATCACTGATAAAACGGCCCTCTTTCACGCGGATCTTGTTTATATCACGGAAAGATCCGGTCACACCCATGCAGTTTGCGTTTAATTCCTTTACTAAGATAGGATAGCGGGGTTGGCAGGCAGATAAGGCGGCAGGAAAAGAACCACTTTATGCAACCGGGCGGCACTTCAATTTATCCTTCCTTTACAATACCCATAGATACTGGTATAGCGAATCGGAATCGGCTCATTTCACAATTCTGGATTCTGACTCCTGAATTCTCTCCCGGACTAGTTTCGGCAAAGCCTGTTGACTCTAACCCCAGCAAGCGGGATCTTCGGCAATCCCAGGGGGTCAGGTTTTAAATGTAAAAAGATACCCAAAGACAGCCGATACTCCTACTGAAAAATACTCTGGAAAGTGGACTATGATAGAGGCGTTTCTATCGGGTAACCGACGGTTTGTTGAGGAAGAGTTTAACAAAAACATCGCCTACTACAGAGACCTGGCAGAGAGCCAGCACCCGAAGATCCTATGGATCGGCTGTTCGGATTCGCGCGTTTCAGAAGATGTCATCACCCACAGCAGGCCCGGTTCCATCTTCGTACACCGCAATGTCGCCAATATTGTGGCCTTTAACGACATCAACATTGCGTCGATTATCGAGTACGCCGTGACCCACCTGAAGATCCCCGATATTGTCGTGTGCGGCCACTACAACTGCGGAGGGGTCCAGGCCATGCTTGACGGCGTCGAGGAACACTATATTGCCGATTGGTTGCTGATTGCAGGCGGTGCCATCGAAAAAGCCGAAAAGATGGCCCGGAAAATGGAACTCTCCAGAGAGGAGCACCTTAACCTGCTTGCCGAGGAGAATGTAAAGCTCCAGATCAAGCACCTGCGCGGCCTGTCGCTGATACGCAATTTGCACAAAAAAGGACCGCTTCCGAGGATCCATGGATGGATTTATTCCGTCGAGTCAGGACAAATCAATGTCCTGGTCAACGGCGATGGTTAATATCCTGCCATAGATGGCCCTTATGCGATGGCAAAATTGGCAAGCTTCTCCAAAACCTTTATAATCGCGGAGTTATCGTCCTCCCCCCATCCGTTGTTCACACCCGCCTGATAAAGCTGCCGGGCAATACCGGCCAACGGAAGAACCAGGTCCAGGGAGTCGGCCGCATCGGTTACGATGCCGCTGTCTTTTAACAGGATCCGCATGGCACCACGGGGTGCAAAATCCCGTTCGATCATCCGCTTGGCGCGGTGTTCAAAGATCCAACTGTTTCCGACGCTGTTTGTAATGAGATCGAATATTTTTTCAAGATCCAGTCCGGCTTTGGCGGCCAATAGCATCGCCTCTGCGGTTGCGGCATAGTTCACACCCACCAGGAGCTGGTTGATGCTTTTGGCGGTCTCTCCGGCACCCACATCTCCGAAATAATATAGTTTTCCGGTCATGGCCTCCAGGGCGGTCCGATTTTCCTCAACAGCTTTCTCGTCACCGCCGATCATGATCGATAGCGTTCCGGCCATTGCGCCTTCGGAACCGCCGCTGATGGGGGAATCGAGAAATCGAATACCCTTTTCCTCGGCCAGCCTGGAAAGCGCGACAGCCTTTGAAGGGGCCAGGGTGCTGCATACAAACAGACAGCTGCCTTCCGCCATATTCTCTGATAGCCCGTCCGGTCCTTCCAGGACACTCAAGTTTTGATCGAAGTCGAGAAGAACTGAAAACACCACCGGACACGCCCTGGCCAGTTCAGCAAGGCTGGAAGCCACAACAGCCCCCTTTTTCTTTATTTCCTCCAGTGGCTCGGGGCGAATGTCGTAGACATGGACATTGAATCCCGCCTTGAGCAGGTTCGTCGTCATTCCGATTCCCATATTTCCGATACCGACCACGCCAACGTTGTTTTCCACGTCTGTTTCTCCTTTTTTTCAAACGCCTCTATCGCCGCCTCACGCCGTGTTGTGACATCAAATGTTCGTACAACTCATATTCCTGGGGATTTTCCAGAAGTTCACCATTTAATAAAACACTGGGCACATATTTTGGGTCGACTTCCAAAGACCGCATCCAATCCGAGTCCACGGCTTCTTTGAAAAGTGCCCCCTTTAGAACCGATGCCGCCTCATTTTCGGATAATCCAATGGGACCCGTCAAATCAAACAGAAAATCCGTTTCACTTATATCTTTCTTTTCCACATACAGTGCCTGCCAGACCGAACTGCGAAATTCTTCTCCCTTTCCCAGGGACTCGGTCCACTTGGTGAGTTCTTGCACCGGCCTGCTCTTGGTCGTCTTTTGCGTAATGGTTTCAACCTCGTAGGCGGAATCCGGGGCAAAACCGGAAAGAACTGTCCCCGGTTCATAAGGATTCAACGGATATGCCCGCCACCGGACTTCGATCTCGTATTCTTCTTTAAGCCGTTCAATACACCCGGTAATGGCATAGCAGAACGGTCAGGTGTAGTCTGAAAATATTTCAAGCACGTGATATTCATTCATAAAAAATTCTCCTTATCCTAAACTGATTTGACCATATGCCGAGGCGGTGGTGTCAGAATCAACTACACCAGCCGGTTTTCAATGGCAAGCGCTTTGATTCTTTAATACCCTATGATATGGTTCAACCATGAAACCGAGAGAAAAACTCGCCTCAACACGTACCCGGGACGGCAGCCAGATGATGCTTTACCGACATAACAGGGATTTCTCGATCAGAATCAACGGTCAGGACCTGATGCACAGCCGGCAGCATGAATCGGAACTGAAACTGGCACGGCTGGGTTGTGCGCATCTGGCCGACCGCAAGGCACCCCGTATACTCATCGGCGGTTTGGGTATGGGCTATACCCTGCGCCAAGCCCTCGATATGCTCAGCCCCCAGGCCCTGGTGGTGATGAGTGAACTGTCGGATACAGTCGTCGAATGGAATCACGAGTTTTTCGGAGGCCTCAATGCCCGGCCCCTGGAGGATAAACGCGTCGAACTCAAAATAGGCGATATCGTCAAGCTGATCTCACATGCCGAGGGCCGGTTCGATGCAATCCTGCTGGATATCGATAATGGTCCCAGTGCCATGACCGATTCAGGCAACCGCCGTCTCTACGGTCGTGAAGGAATACGGGCCTGCCGCCGGGCTTTGCGGGAGCAGGGATGTCTGGCGGTATGGTCGGCGGAACCGAGCAAGCAATTCGAACAGCTCTTGATGAACTGCAGATTCCATGTACGCCGTTTCAGGGTCCCCGCCTACAGGGGGAGTAAATCAGAGTCTCGTTTTATATGGATCGCATCGGAGGACAAGCGTATCCTTCCCCCCGGTGGCGGCGAGCCGCGCCCGGCGCTCAAAAAGGATCCTAAAAAAAATCGCAGACGGCCCCGAAAGAGAGCATAGAGGGATGCATCCGGCATGATCTCCTCATATCGCAGCCCCACCTATAATCCTACAGCCACCTATCTCATAGGCGGCGTCATTCTCACAGGCCTTTATGCAACCAGTCTGTACAACTATCTCCTGTTTCACTGTCTTGCTGAAATCTTCAGCATCCTGGTATCCTTTTCCATCTTTATGTTTGCATGGAACACCCTCGGTTTCGTCCAGAACCACTATATCATCCTGCTTGGGGTCGCCTATCTTTTCAGCGGGGTATTTGATCTGCTGCACACCCTTTCGTATAAAGGCATGGGTATTTTGGGAGACGGCGATCCCAACCTGCCGACGCAATTATGGATTATCGCCCGCTATGTAGAAAGCATCTCCTTACTGGCCGCTCCCCTTGTCTTTAACAGGCGGTTAAACGCCGCCGTTATTTTGACAATTTACACACTGGGGTCGGTACTTCTGCTCGGCTCGCTATTTCCATACAACCTGTTTCCGGATTGCTACATCGATGGTGTGGGGCTTACTCCCTTTAAAAAGATCAGTGAGTACGCTATCTGCGGCATTCTGGTGACGGCAGGCGTGCAGCTTTACCTGCGTCGCCGGATCATCGGTAAAGTGGTGTACACGCTGCTCGCCGTATCCATCGGTTTTACCATAGCTGGAGAACTGGTTTTCACATTCTATATCAGCGTGTATGGAATATCCAACATGCTGGGTCATTTGTTAAAGATCATCTCGTTTTATCTGGTCTACCGCGCCATTGTGGTATATGGCCTTCTTGCTCCCTACAAGACCATGTTCCGGGAGCTCAATAACAGCAAACTGGCCCTTGAACGATATTCCCAGGAGCTTGAAAGCATGGTGGCCGGGCGCACCCAATCCCTCGAAAACCGAAACGAAGAACTACGGGCCCTATCCAACCAACTGCTGATCGCCGAAGAGACTGAACGCAAACGGATCGCCCGTGAATTGCATGACGGGATCGGACAATCCCTAAGCGCTATCAAGTTATTTACTGAAAATGCCATCACGGTTTTGTCCGGCCGGCTATCCGCCCCGGACCTCAAACCCGTGCAGCAGCTTGTACCGATGGTAATAACGGCCATTGAGGAGATGCGCCGGATGATAAAAAATTTAAGGCCCAGTGTTTTAGACGATCTGGGAATTTTAGCCGCTATCCGGTCGCAGTGCCGTGAATTTGAAGCGGCATATTCAAAGACCGTGATTGAACAGGATCTGCAGGTTTCCGAGAAAGAGGTGCCTCCGGCCGTCAAATCCGTTATCTTGAGACTGCTCCAGGAAGGGCTCAACAACATCGCCAAACACAGCTCTGCCCGTTTTGTACGAGTGTCTCTGACGCAATGCAGCGAACGCATCGTTTTTGAAGTTCACGATGACGGATGTGGATTTGATCTTAAAGGGCTGACCGAAAAATTCTCCACCTACAACGGATTCGGTCTGACAAGCATGCGGGAACGCACGGAACTGTCCGGTGCCCGGTTTATCATTTCCACCCAGCCGGGAAAGGGCACGAAAATTCACGCTGCCTGGCCGGTGAGCGCCTGATTAATTTTATGCGTTAGGGTTAACAATGCGATCTTTTTGTTATGACACAAGCTGTCTGTAAAAAGAAGAGGTGAAATTTGGAAGAGAATGAACAAGTTTATATCAAACTGCAACGCCATTTAGACCGCCAGGCGGTAGGCTTTCCGGCGACAAAATCAGGCGTTGAGATAAGAATTTTAAAACATATTTTCACCCCCCGGGAGGCTGAGATCACCGCATGTCTGACCTACAGACCCGAACGGCTCGAAAAGGTGTTTGAAAGAGCCGGGCATCTGGTTGAGTCACCGGAAATACTTACGACACTCCTCGAGCGTATTGAAAAAAAGGGAGGGATTGAGGCCAAAGACCAAGACGGAAAAAGGCTTTATTCCAATAGCCCCCTTATCGTGGGGATGTATGAATTTCAACTCGGTAAACTCACCCCGGCGTTTGTAAAGGATTTTGATGAATACACATCGGATAAAAGATTCGGGATCGCCTTCATCAGTACAAAACTCCCCCAGATGCGGACAATCCCGGTGGCCAAAAGCATAAAGCTGCAGCATCATGTCAGTACATTCGATGAAGTGGCAGCACTCCTGGAGCAAGCGGATGCCCCGTTTGCCATATTTGAATGCATCTGCCGCCAAAAAGAATCCTTAAAAGGCGGGGCTTGTAAAGTTACAGACCGGAAAGAAACCTGCTTTGCCGTCGGCAGCATGGCAGAAGCCGTTCTTCGAAATGGTATGGGAAGAGAAATAAGCATGGCTGAATCACTGTCGATCCTTGAACAAAACCAAAAACAGGGTTTGGTGCTTCAACCATCCAATACGGAAAAGGCCGAATTCATCTGCTCATGTTGCGGATGTTGCTGCGGAATGCTCGGAATGCAAAAAAACTTGCCCATACCGTTAAAATATTGGGCATCAAATTTTTATGCCGTAGTCGATACCGACGCATGCAATGGATGCGGTAATTGTGAAAAACGCTGCCAGGTCGGAGCTGCAAGGGTATCGGAAAAGAAGCAGCATAGCGTGTTGGACCTGAACCGCTGTATCGGATGCGGTGTCTGTGTGCCTACATGCCCCAAAAAAGCCATATCACTGGAAAAAAAGCATACGGAAGTCAGGCCGCCGAAAACCAAGGAAGATCTTTATGACATTATTATGTCACATCGGAAAAAGAGGCTGGGAAAACTGAAGGTGACCGGAAAGTTTTTTACCGATGCAATCCGAACCGGACAGACCCGACTGCTGAAATAAAAAAAGTGCTGTTTTGAATCTCGATAAATACCTTCAGCGGATACATATCAAAAGACCTGAGCCACCCTCCGGAGACTTCCTTGCCGAGCTGATGCACCGGCACCTGATGTCGATCCCCTTTGAAAATCTCGATATCGGACGCAACGTCCGGATATCGATGGACACCATGCATCTGTATGAAAAAATCGTAACGGATGGCCGGGGCGGGTTCTGCTTTGAACTAAACAGTCTCTTTGCCTGTCTGCTGAAGGCGCTTAACTTCTCCGTGACCCTTGCATCTGCACGGGTATTCAACGCCGGGGAAAATAAGTATGGACCGGAATTTGATCATCTGATTCTTCTGGTCAACCTGGATGAGTGCTATCTGGTGGATGTGGGTTTTGGAGATTCTTTCAGAAAGCCGCTCCCACTACCCCACGGCCGGCAGAAAAATGCCTGTGACACATACAAAATTACCACCCTGCCGTCACCGGCCACCTACCTGGTTCAGAGGCAGGCAGAAAGAGGGTGGCAGCCCCTCTTTCGGTTTGCCGGGACGCCACGGAAACTATCAGACTTTAAGGCCATGTGTAAGTATCATCAGACATCTCCGGATTCTCACTTTACCCAAAAACGGATCTGCACCATAGCGACTCCGGAAGGTAGAAAGACACTGACCGATTCCGATCTTATCATAACAGCTGGTCAAAAAAAGACGAAATCTCCAGTATCCTCTTCAAAAATATTTCATCAAATGCTGAATGACCACTTTCAGATTCAACTGTCGCATTAGAAGGGTCTGGGGAAACCGAAAGGACGGTTGAGGTTGATTAAAAGCGTGGGTTTTTATAACTTCCGCGTTTTTTCTGTCTGTATGGACAAACAACTGTTGAAGTGATGGATCCGGAGGCTTCATGAATTAATGTTTTTTATGAAAATACCGAATACTGAAAATGGAGCCTGAATATCAAGAGTTTCACCTTAATTATTATGCTCAATCCTTAAAGGTCGTAATGGAGCACCAATTTTAGCATAGATGTCGGCCCGACTCGCCAGACAAGCCAAGGGAGGCATGATCCCCATGAAAATCAAGCATAAATTAGAAATTACGACAATCGGATTGTCGATGATCATTTTGGGTATGTTTTTTGCCACGTGGTGGATTACCGGAAAACAGAAAACCGACGGATTGATGATTAATCTTGCCGGCAGGCAACGGATGCTATCTCAAAAAATGACAAAAGAGATTATATTTTTTCAGATGGAAAAAATTAGAACCGGCCGTATCAATGCAGATACAGCAGCCGGCATCCGGAACACCATGAAGGTATTTGATACAACCTTATCCGCGCTAAAGGATTCAGGCGATGCGCCGCTTTCACTCAACTTAAAGGACACGGAGTATCGTTGGTGCCCCAAAGCAAATGATCCTGCATTCAGTCAACTGAAAAAAGTAAAGCTGCTATGGGATAAATTCTCCGAACATATCGAGGCCGTTTTAAACAATCCGGAAGCTGCAGAGGATGGTTTTAATTGGGTTTTGAACAACAATCTTTCACTTCTAAAGGAAATGAATGCCGCCGTGGTTATGATGCAGAAACAATCCGAGGCGAGAGTTGGTGCTCTCTTAGAAATCCAAATCGGAGGAATGTTAATCGGGATTGTTTTTATGACCTTGACCATGGGTACGGTTTTATCGCTTGTAAAACGGCTGGATAGGATAAAATACTTTGCAGGGCGATTGGGCACCGGAGATTTTACGGTCTTGTCCGGCTTAAAGAGCGTCGATGAATTGGGACTTATCGGCAAAGATCTTGATGAGATGACAGCCAACTTAAAAGGAATGTTTTCGGCCGTACGCGAGAACGTTAACAAGTTGGACAATTCATCGCATAACCTTTCTGAAATTTCCAAGCAAATGTCGGATGGCGCCGGCGGGGTATCAGACAGATCCAACACGGTCGCTGCTGCAGCCGAAGAGATGAGTTCCAACATGGATTCTGTAGCCGCGGCTACTGAACAGGCTTCAACAAACGTTTCCCTGGTCGCCACAGCGGCCGAGGAGATGACCGCTACAATTAACGAAATTACTCAAAATACGGAAAAAGCGCGCCATATTTCAGACGAAGCCGTTCGGGAATCCAAGGCTGCTTCCGAGAAGGTAGACGAATTGGGGAGTGCAGCTCATGAAATCGGGAAGGTAACACAGACAATCACTGAAATTTCCGAGCAGACCAATCTTTTAGCATTAAATGCAACAATCGAAGCTGCCAGAGCGGGTGAGGCCGGTAAAGGATTCGCAGTGGTGGCAAATGAGATAAAGGAGCTTGCAAAGCAGACGGCGGAGGCTACCGAAGAGATCAAACGGAAAATTACCAGCATTCAAGGCTCAGCTGATGGTACCGTCGCCCAGATCGTACAGATTTCAAAGGTAATCAATGAGGTTAGTGAAATCGTTTCCACGATTGCAACCGCTGTTGAAGAACAGTCTGTAACCACCAGAGAAATTGCAAACAATGTGGTGCAAGCCTCCCAGGGTGTTAATGAAGTCACGGAAAATGTCGCCTGCACATCTACCGTAACCGGAGAGGTTGCAAAGGATATCACTGAGGTAAATCAGGCTGCCAATGAAATGACAGAGAACAGCGCCCAGGTAAGTCAGAATGCGCAAGAACTTGCCGGTCTTGCTACTCAACTAAATGAGATGGTTGCGCAATTTAAAGTATAACCTGAATTTTGCACTTAAAATTTAAAAGAGGGTAGATACCACCTGGGAACCCTTGCTATAGTGGTAATTGACACGATTACCCCATAATAGCAGGAGGTACCCAGATGGTAAAATTCAAGAA
>Ga0233431_1002866_pt1 | contig 22559 bp, 26 predicted proteins | sample SI_118_April2016_FD_179867 | JGI IMG/M metagenome (GOLD analysis project Ga0233431, IMG submission 179867) | Seawater microbial communities from Saanich Inlet, British Columbia, Canada - SI_118_April2016_200_MG | ecosystem: Environmental > Aquatic > Marine > Inlet | place: Canada: British... | reverse complement strand
TAACATATCTTGTTTGACATTCGGGTCAGCTCCTTCATTTATTGTTAGACCCGCAGTAGTATGTGGACAATATACAATACATATTCCATTCTCAATTTTTATTAATTCACTAACTTTATTTGTAATATCAACAAACTCTTGTTTATTATTTGTTTTAATAGAGATTTCCATAAATATTTATATTTGACTTACTTGTTTTTTAAATTTATGGATGTACGAAAAGCTAAAGTTAAGGAAGTTTTAGCAATTGTAATGTTGTGGAAAGAATTTGTAAAAGAACATGGACAATTAATTGTTTCTATTGAACAAAAAATAAAACCTTACATTGAATTAAAAAAAGATGCACATAAAAATTTTGGAAGTTATCTTAAAAAATGTATTTATTCTAAGAATGCATTAGTTTTAGTTGTTGTTGACAAAGAAAAGGTAGTAGGATATTCACTTAATTTAATTAGAATGAATATTCCAGTGTTTAAAGTTGAGAAATTAGGATATTTTAGTGATTTGTACATTAAAAAAGAATACAGAAGAAAAGGATTTGCATCAAAATTTAAGGAAGAGACAATAAAATGGTTTAAGTCAAAAGGAATAAAACATGCGTCAATTATGGTATGGCCTCAAAATAAATTTGCATATAAAATATATAAAAAATGGGGTTTTATTGATCAACATTTAGAAATGAGATTGAAGTTGTAAGATGGATAAAATAAAACAAATTCAAAAAGAATTAGATGAAATTAAAGTAAGAAATAAGAGAGTAGAATCGGATAAAGAATGGGAAACAAGTCTTCCTAGAAAAATAATTATTATGGTTTTAACATATTTATGTGTGGTTGTTTTATTTTTTTATGCAAAATTACCTAATCCTTTAATTAATGCAATTGTTCCATCATTGGCATTTATGATATCAACATTAACACTTGGATTTTTTAAAAATATATATTTTAGAAAAAAATATTTGTGATTATCACTGGACACATCTTCATTTCACTTTGTGGCATTCAGAAAGTCCATTGCTAAAAAGCACTGGACATTTCTACACAACTAATATAAGTTAATCATTTTTTATTCTTCTTTATGAAATACTATCTTTCTCCATCAAAAATAAATTTATTAAAAGATTGTCCGCAATGTTTTTGGCTACAACATAATAGAAAAATAAAAAGACCTGATGGGATCTTTCCAAGTCTACCTAATGGTATGGATAACACATTAAAGGAACATTTTGACTTGTTTACAAAAAAAGGAGAGATGCCTCCGGAACTTGCAAATTTGAAAGAATACAAATTATTTCCAGATTTAGATAAATTACAAAAATGGCGATCAATATATCACGGTCTTGTTATTGAGAATGATAAATATAGATTAAAAGGAGCAGTGGATGCTTTGCTTGTGAAAGATGATAAAATTGTAGTATTAGATTATAAAACAAGAGGATATCCACTAAAGGCTGACACTCATACGCATTATATTGATCAGCAAACTCTTTATAATTATTTATTGCAAAAAAATGGATATATGACAGAAGATTATTCTTATCTTTTATTCTACCATCCAGATAAAGTTGTTGAAAAAGTATTTTTATTTCATTCTGATATTGTTAAAATTGATACAACAATGAAGCACGCAGAGGAGCTTATACAAAAAGCATTAGAAGTATTAGATGGACCAATGCCTGATAGTTCTGACAAGTGTAAATATTGTAAATACCGTGGAACTGATATTTATGATGAGAAATATATTCAGGATAAAAAAGTTGGAATAAAAGATATTAAACTATGTAAAAAGACTTCTTTGTTAGATTATTAGGTACAAAAAAATTAAAAAAATATGTCTTTGTTCTCAAATCTCAGTTTAGGTTTAGGAGTGTCAATTCCATAACCAACAGGACAAATGACTGTTGGAATAATATTATCTTTTAGATTTAGAATTTCTGAATATTGTTTAGCGTCAAATCCACCCATTGGGCATGAATCTAGTCCTAATGATGTAGCTCCGTTCATTAAATTAGTTAGAACAATGTAAACTTGAAGTTGTGCAAAATGAAGTTTTTGTTCATCATTTAAGCTATTGACATAACCAATCATCGTATCTGCGTAACCTAGAATTTTTTCAACTGGTGCGCCATTATCAATCATTTGTTTTTTGATTTTATTAATGACTTCAATTAGATTAGTATTTGCACATAATACAAATAAATGACTACATGTTGTAATTTGTTCTTGATTAAATGTAGCTGGAAGTAATTTTTGTTTACCTTCATCATCGGCTACAATCTTTATTTTCCAAGGTTGTATGTTAAAGCTTGATGGAGAGAATCTAATATATTCTTTTAACTTTGTAACATCATCTTTTGAAATTATTTTTGAATCAAATTTTTTTGTAGCGTATCTTTTTGTCATTATTTCATTAAAATCCATATTTAATCACCTAGTAAGAAGTTTTCATATAACGTTTTTATAAGTATGCTTTAATTATTTAAACTTTATAATTCATATTTATTGTGAAAAAAATGTATTTTTGTTTTGTATACTGAACCATATGCTTTAAATATTCATTTAATTTTAGTACTACTTTATAGGAGGGGGTTTATTAATGTCAGTTTCACCAGAAAAAGTTATTGAACAAGAATTATTGGCTCTTAGAGCTATGAAGATATTAATTCCAGATTTATCTGAAATAATTACTGTTTCAGATAGTGGGGTTCCAGAAGATATTGAAGTTCAAACTCAGTACAAAGCAATGGCAAGGCAATTACCAAAAAGATTTTATCAAATTTTGCATTATATGGTTGGATTTCCTGATATGCAGTGGTCTGTAGACTCTTCGTTTACACCAGAACAAGTTGCAAGTGCAATGTTTACTATGTATAAACCTAATTTACTTGAACAAAATGAGAATCATACAGTTTTTTCTGATGGGATAATTTATGCAGGATTTGTTGAGGGAATGCCTACTAAGGAAGATGTTGAAATTGAGCGGAATCCAAATACGTTAACTTTGGATGAAATTAGTCAAGTTGAAACTCAAAGAAATTACTCTTCAAGTCCAATTTCTAAGCCAGAAAGACCAAGAATATCAAGTAAAAGATTTGGTTATCAATGGAAGTTAGGTACAGGAACTGGAGAAGTTTTTGGGTTTACAGTTGGTAGTCCTAATTTAAATCACCATTTAGAAACTATTATTTTAGTTCAATATAAATTACCTTCAGAACAATAGATTAATAAATTTTTAAGTTTCTCTATTATAAATGGACTCAGAACACAGATTAATCAAAGAACGTAAAAATAAACTTAATGAACTAGTGAGTTGGGGAGTGAATCCTTATCCTTATTCATTTGATAAGACTCATTATGCATCAGATATTTTAGAGAAAAATAAAGGTCTTGAAAACGGCACATCAACAAAACAAAAGGTTGCAATTGCTGGACGTATAGTATCTTTAAGACAAATGGGTAAAGCGTCATTCTTTGAATTACAAGATAAAAGTGGGAAGATTCAAGTGTATATTAGACGTGATGATGTTCCAGATCAATATAAAATTTTTAAAAAGTGCGATATGGGTGACTTTGTAGGTATTAAAGGACATGTTTTTGCTACAAATACTGGGGAAATATCAGTTCATACAGACGAGTTTGAATTTTTAGTTAAAGGACTTAGACCATTACCAGAGAAGTTCCATGGATTAAAAGACATTGAACTTAGATATAGAAAAAGATATGTAGATTTTGTAGTTAATCCTAAAGCAAAAGCTGTGTTTGTAAAAAGAGCTAAAATTTTGAAATTTATTAGGGAATTTTTGGACGATAAAGGATTTATTGAAGTACAAACACCAATTTTACAACCATTATATGGAGGTGGGCATGCTAGACCTTTTATTACAAAGATTAATGCATGGGATATGACTATGTATCTAAGGATTGCATATGAAATATATTTAAAGAAATTAATGGTTGGTGGGTTTGAAAAAATTTATGACTTGAGTTCTTGTTTTAGAAATGAAGGAAGTGACAAGACACATAACCCTGAATTTGCAATGATGGAATTACAATGGGCATATGCTGATTATAATGACAACATGAAACTAACTGAGGATATGTGGGAATATGTTGCAAAAAAACTTAATGGTACAACAAAACTTGATTTTGCAGGAAAAGAGATTGATGTTAAAGCACCATGGCCTAGAATAAGGATGGTTGACGCTGTCAAAAAATTTGCAAAGATTGATGCTGAAAAATTGAGTGTTGACGAACTTAAAAATGTGTTAAAGAAACATAATATTGAGTATGTTGGTAAATTCTCAAAAGGGCTTGCAATCTCAATGTTGTTTGAAGAACTTTGTGAAGATAGTTTAATTCAACCAATTCACATCACAGATCATCCAGTTGAGATTTGTCCATTAGCAAAACCTTGCAGAAATGATAAACGATATGCTGAGAGATGTGAATCATTCATTAATACATGGGAAGTAGGGAATTTATATTCAGAAATTAACGATCCTGTTTTACAAAGAAAAATGTTTGAGGATCAGCTTGAACATGAAAAAGCAGGAAATGATGAAGCTCATCCAATGGATGAAGATTTCCTTGAAGCTATGGAGTATGGTATGCCGCCTAATTCAGGTAATGGGATTGGAGTGGATAGAATGATTATGCTTCTTACAGGTCAGGAAAGTATTAGAGATATTATATTATTTCCAACAATGAAACCTGTTGGTGGATCTAAACCAGTTAAAAAAGTTACAATTAGTGATGACCTTACAGGATTACCGTCAAGAGATGATGCATTAACTTTATTAAAAAAACATGTTAAAGATACATATCAACTTTTACATGCAAAGATGGTTGCAACAGTGCTTGAAGCAATGGCTGACAAATACAAAGGAAATAAAGATTTGTGGTATATAACAGGATTACTTCATGACCTTGATTTTTATGAAAATCCTGAAGATCATCCTTTAGTTTCATTAAAGCTCTTTGAGGATAAAAAATATCCAGCACAGTTGGTTCATGCAGTTGCTGCTCATTATTTTAAAAAAACAAAAATTATGCCAGCAACAGACTTAGCAAAAGCATTATTATCAGTTGATGAAATTGTTGGTTTAATGTATGCATATTCAAAGATGAGACCAACAGGTTGGGAAGGAATGAAAGTTAAGGGATTTAAGAAGAAGTTTAAAGATAAGACCTTTGCAGCAGCAATTGACAGAGATGATATTGATTATGGTATCAAAGCATTAGGTGTGGACTTTGGTGAACATGTCAATTATGTTGTAAGTATCTTAATTGAGATGGAAGAATTAAAATAAATTATATTTAATTATTTTCTTTGTTTATTTGTTTCATACAGACTAATTGAACAAGCTGCTGCCATATTCAGTGAATTTATTTTTCCTTTCATTGGTATTTTTACAAATTCATCAGTATATTTTTCTAAAGAATCTTTTATACCTTTATCTTCAGCACCAACAATTATACATAATGGGCAGTTTAGTTTAGACTTTGAAATTAATGTTGTTGATTTTTCACTCAATCCAACAGTTTTTAATCCTTTTTTTTGTATTATTTTTAGAGCAGTATGTAAGTCCATTTTAATCAAAGGAATATGTTCACTAGCCCCAGCTGATGATTTTACAACATTAGGTGTTAATCCAAAAGAATTCTTTGACGTTATTACAGCGTGAACTCCAAAACATTCAGAGCTTCTTAAAACACTTCCTAAATTATGTTCATATGCATTTCCACTTAATAAAATGAATAGTGGTGTTTGATTTTTATTATAAACATTTTCAATAAATTCATCTAATTTTAACTTTGGTTTGTCTTTTGCAATTGCAATGACACCTTGATGACGTCTAGTTTTTGACATTGCTTCTAATTTATGCTTTGTTACAAAGAAAACATTATTGTTTTGTTTTATTTGATCAAGTTTAGGATCATCAACATTATCCTGAACATATATTCTTTCAATTTGAGTTTTAGCTTTGATTGCTTCAAGTACTGCATTTCTGCCTTCGATTTGTCTTGTCATAATATGAATGGAATCAATTTGGTTTTAATAAAGCTTTTTGAATATTAGTTTATATATAACATATTAATCCTAGGCACTAACTATGGCCTCAATGCAACCAATAGACTATTTAATACAGATGCAAGACTTGGATAGACTACAGAGAAGAGAGTTCATAATTAGAACTTTAGTTGATTTAGGAATTCCAATTGAAGAACAGGTTAATCAAAAAATATTTACTTTAGGCTCAAGAATTCGAAACTATGTTGTACCAAGTAACACTCCAGTTACACAAGTTATTGGAGCACATTATGATCCACTAACTGGTAAAAAATCAGTTATTGATAATTTGACAGGAGTATCGATTTTATTGTATCTTGCGAGCCAACACTCTGAAGAACTTTCTAATTTAGGTACAGAATTAGTGTTTTTTGATGCTGAAGAGTATTTTAAAATTGAAGGCACAGATAAAAATAGTTTTCTTGGTTCAAAACTATATCTTAGTCAAAGAATTAACAGCCCCATTGAAAGATTATTTAATTTAGATTGTGTAGTAGGAGATTACCCGATTGTTTGGCCAGTTGAAGATGAACAAAGTCAGATTTATCTTGAACTTGCTGATATAGCTAACCAATTAGGTTGTGATATAATGAGTTTGCAAGCAATGAAAGATAGGACAACAACATATAACTCAGATCATAAACCTTTTGTAGAAAGTGGAATTTCAGCAGTTACTATAACATGTGTAAATGAATTTGATTTTGATCAATTCCAACAATACAAAGAAGCTTTAAAATGGAATGAACTTAAAGAAATGGAAGCCATACTTAAAAGAATTGAAATATTAACTCATTTGGATGGATATTATGATAATGTGAGTGAAGTTAGTCCACAGGCTCTACTTGAATGTGCGGATTTAGTTTATGGTACAGTAAGGAATATAACTATTTAAGTGATTATTCTATAAATAAATTCACCAAAAGTAGAAAATACCCAATAATTAATTAGAACATGCGTTATAAAAAACACAATTGTTGAAATAATTCTGGAACCCATTAAGACATAGAGTGGTAGGATGATTAAGTCATAGAGTACTGTTACAATTAATCCAATTTGCCATAGCTCCATGTGAGATAAAAATGGAGTTAATAACCCAATTAATGGAAGTACTAATACTGATATGAAATACTTTGGTCTAAAATATCCTGATAGTGCAAATGCAAAGATTAGTGTTGTAAATCCAGTAAATGCACCGACACCAGGTCCGTATGCTAGGCTTGCTAGTACAGTTGATAATGTACAGAGTTCAAAACCAATATAATGAGAAAAGTTTACAAAACGAATGTAAATCATAGAGAATGCTCCTAGACCAATTAAAAATATTGTAATAAAAACAGGTTTGAACTTTATTGCAATTAATAATATGAACAAAATTCCAATTAATGTTAAAAGAAACTTTTGTGGATCTTTGAATAGTGAATTAATGTATTCGTTTGACTTTCTTAATAATTCATAAATTGGGTTTGATTTTGAATGTTTTGTCATGATTATCTTTAAGAAAGGATTACTTTGTTTTAAAGTTTACAGTAGGGCACGGGGTCTATGTGATAGTTCATCAGCATAACCATCAAATTCTTTATGGATTAGTTGTTCAACGCCCATTAGATTATATTCTAAAGCTAATTTTTGAGCAATATCTTCACGCAATCTAAGAGTACCTCTATGAAGACCATTTTGTGTTGATCTGAGTATTAGTTCAATAAAGATGCCATCTGGTCTCATTGATTCTATTTGGTATCTTGTTTCATAACATTGTCTAAATTCTCTAGAATTCCAATAAACTACATGTTCAGGCAAATATGCTTGTTTGTAACCATGATGTATTTTAGCAAAAGTCAATTTATTAAATAAAACAAAATTTTATTTATAAATATATAATCACTTGGTCATATATTATTTGTTTTATATTTTATTGACCATATACAGTTAAATACTTATGATATTTTTGTATAACTCTATGTACATACCAAAACGTTATGGTCAGTCAAAAGATATTTCTTGCCCATTTTGTGGGAAACAAGCCATTGCTAAGAATAAACAAGGTCTTAATGTTTGTGTTGACCATAAGAATCAAGCTATGGAAGAAGTAAAATGTACTTGCGGATCTTGGCTTGAACAAAAAGTAGGCAAATTTGGTCCATATTTTAATTGTCTAAATTGTGGAAATATAAATTTTAACAAAGCAATGGAGATGAAAGAAATTATGAAACAAAAAGAAATTAAAAACAAATCTTTAGTTGAAGATGTTTCAAAAGCAAAACAACAAAAGGCACAGGTTCATGCAAAAAAGTCAGAAGATAAATTTATTCTTGATTCTGGAAAGTATGACGATTTTGATTACGGTATTCAATAGTTATAATTTTTTTTGAAAAGAAAATTATTTATAGTATATTATCTAGTTAGTTTCTATGAATCGAACAGAAAAGATAGTCACAATTATTTTTCTTCCACTATCTTTTTTTTTAATATGGTTAAAAATATACTTAGAACCAGATTATTATGGTTGGAGAAATCTTATAGGATTCATCTATATGGCTATGTTTTTTTTATTAGCGGGTTTAGATCAAATTTATCAAGGAACGTTAATAGAAAAGCTATTTGGTGTTGCACGTGGTGCAACTTTGTATAATAAAATAAAACATAAAAAAGTATTAATTACTTTAATTAGCTTGACTATTTACAGCTTTATTATACCTGGTTTATTGATTTATCTTTGGATATTTTTTAAAGAAAGAAAACTGGAACAAATAGATAAAAAAACATTTAATAATAATCTCCCCTATTTAGAAAAGTTTCCTACTAAAATTGAACCATTATATGCATTATCCTTTTTCTTATTTTTTATAAGTTTCCTATATTTTGGTCTTTATGGAAATTATGGTTATGCTGAACCAGGACTTCTTTCTAAGCTTAGATATGAAGGAACATTTCTTGTTTACTCTTATCCACAAGATTATGGTATTTATGCTTATGAATATAATGAAGATGATTCCACATTAAAACTCCAAGGAGATATAAGAGTACATAATAGTATCCGCGCTACTTTTCAAACTGAAAGAGTTTATTTATTTAAGTTATATGATGAGTATGGTGAAACAAACTTTGAAGATTGTTTATTAGATTCTTCAGGGAGATTATCAAAATGTGTTGATGAAAATGGTAAAACTTGGTATTTAAGCTTTGAAACAAATACATAGATAAAAGGGAACTATTCCAACATTTTATAATTTTCGATATAATAATAAATATAATTGAATTTGCTTTTTAGTATTATGATAACAGTTGACGAGATGCGACACCTTGAAGAACTCTCAGTTGAGCATGGTGTAACTAAACTTCAATTAATGGAGAATGCAGGATTTGGACTTAATAATTATTTGAAACGTGATTTTTCTTTGTCAGGTAAAAAAATATTGATAATTTGTGGTTCTGGTAATAATGGGGGAGATGGATTTGTTCTTGCACGTTATTTGTTACAAGAAAAGTTTGATGTTAATGTTTATTTTGTTGGATCTGTTGATAAATTAAAAAAAGAATCAGGTTATAACTATTTTATTCTTAAGGATAAATTTAACGAAGCGTTTGTTAATAGATTTATTGATGCAGATATTTATGTTGATGCAATGTTAGGAACAGGTGTAGAAGGTCCAATAAGAGAGCCTGTATCATCATTAATTGACAAAATTAATGCATCAGGTAAAATAATAATTAGTGTAGATATTCCTACAGGTGTGAATCCTGATACAGGACAGATTCTTGATAAGGTTGTTGTTGCTGATAAAATATATACATTTCATGATATAAAAATGGGACTTGCAAAGTTTCAAGATAAAGTTACTGTAATTCATATAGGTATTAGGGTTTAGCTTCACTAACAAGAACACTAACAGGTTTTGACGAGAAATTGTTTTCTTTTAATTTTTGTAAAATTTCTTTTATATTGTTACTTGCTTGATTTATATCTTCACCTTCTACTTCAATTTCAGCTGTCCAACTCAACTCATTAATGTATTCAACAATTATTGCTGAAGGTAGTTTATCAGACTTCCAGATTTTACAATCTTTTTTTGTAACTTTTAACCAGGGTTCAAAATTATTTTTTTGTAAGAATTCTTTAGCTTTGGCTAAGTCACCTTTGAATAAAACTTTTTTACCTTCTTTTAATTTTGATCGTTTGAAGGTTATTCCATTGTTTTCAATGAATTCTGTAACTGAATAATAAACAAAGTTACCTCTATTTGGATTATGCCATTCACGGAGTCTCATTGTTTTATTTAATGGGTTCCAGTCATTTGATTTTTGTTTATAATAAGTGTCACTAAAATTATATTCAAGAATTATTTTTGCTTCTAAATCATTTAATTTATTTTCAAATTCGTTTATATTATCAATATAAATTCTAATTTCACATTCAAATTTACTTGCCATTTTTTTCTTTTATTTTTGCTTCTTGCCAAATCCTATATGCTTCCTCTTTGTCAACTTTTTTATTTTCTAGTATATAAGGTCTTCGTCTAATTGATTTTGCAATAGCACTATTAATTACATCTTGTGCATTAAATAAACCTTGTTCTTCTGCAAGTTTGCAAGAAATTAACCAACAACTTAAAATGTCTCCAAGTTCATCTTTAAGGTTTTCAAAATCTTTTTTTTTATATGCTTCAATTACTTCTTCAGTTTCTTCTTTAAGTACATTAACATATCCACCTAGTCCATTATCTCTTATCCAAGAATCTAGATCCATACTCTTTGTAATAATTTGATTAAAATATGCAAATTCAAACATTTTGAAAAATCACCTTAACCTGAATTGAAAATAAAAATAGTTAAAAGTTTTACTAAAAAAAATGTTTAGAAAAAGATATGAATTATTTAGCTAAATTATTTGTTCTTCATAGTTTTAACAATATAGGTATTTAAACACATTTCTTATAGGTAAAACAATTTGTTCTAAAGCAGTATTATAAAAATTTTCTTGACTTCTAAAACTAGGTAGTGTTGGTTTTTTCATAACACTTAAGATTGTATCACCTTTTATTTCTGTAATATGTATTACTGGGATATTTGATTGAAAACTATTTCCAGATTGATGGTAGGCTCGAATTAAATCAAAATTAGGATTATTTTCTCTTGAATAACTGGCTTTATCAACTAATTGTCTAAATGAATTTAATGTTAAATCATTATTTTGTGTGGGATATGCTTTTTTTAGAATGTAAACCATATCCTCTTCTGTAATAGGTAGTGGGATTGAAAATACTCCTGATGAAGGATCATATTCTAAATATGGAATGTCAAATGTATTTAATATATCTTGAGATGGTAATTGGTCTAATGATTCTAATACGTCTTCGAGGTTTAAAACTATATTTTCAATATCTTTAATGGGTGTTTGTTCAAAAATGAAATTTGTATAATTTTCAAATAGTTGTTCAACCCTTTCACCAGTATAAAATATTGGACGTTCATGATTTGCAGTAGGTCGTTCAGCATATCTAAAATGGGATGCAGTTCCATCTTCTTTATAATTAACTCTGTGGGTTGTTACAACCTGACCTCCATAATCAACTTTTTTTTCTGAACTTTTCCAACGAGCTCCAAATAAACCTCTTCTTTTAATGGTTACTGACGTTATTATGTCAGTATCTGGATCTAATTCAGCTTTTGCAGAGACGACTCTTGCTCCTATAACCCTTTTTATTCCATCTGTGAACCAGCCCATGCTCGTCAGTATAAATAACTTATTTATATTCATTACTAAAAAGTAATGAAGTATGTGTGTGATTGGAAGAAAAAACTGTAGAAAAGTTCTATTTTTGTATTTATTTGTTGTATTTGGTAAATATTATTCAAACTTTTTTAATTTCCTATAATATTTTTCATATTTATTCTTGATTCTCTCTTTAAATTCATCATCAAAGTCTGTTTTATCTAGAATTGTATCAATATTAACCTTTGGATATGTAATTAATTCACTAATAAATTCTCTATTTGCTTTTTTTGCACCTTTTTGAATTCTTTTTGCAGGTTCTTTTCCAAATTGCTTAATTGCTGGTAATTTTGTTATAGCGTTAGCTCCAGCTTCAAGTAATTCAGGAATTTCAATAGTTTTATCAGGCCAGCTTCCCGCTATAATTTGTAATTTTGGAAATTCTATTCTTGTTTTTGCAATCCATTCAGTATAATATTCAGTAGTAGGTCCAACAGGGAATAAATCAGCACCAACATGCGGTACTAATCTATAAAAATTAATTCTATCAATATTGAATTTATTTATGACTTTTACAAGTTCAGGGAAGTCTTCGATTGATTCACCTATACCAATAATAATAGTTATAGACTTTTTTAGATTGTATTTATCAGCTAAGTCAAACATATTCTGAATCTCGTCCATTGGTTTATCTGGTACAATATCATCTCTTATCTTCCAGTTAACAGTCTCAACAGTTCCAGTTACACCTTCAACATAAGGAGCTAGTTTTTTTATTTGTGTTTCTTTTAGTGTTCCTAGATTAAGCCATTGTTTTTTGCCTGTTATTTTGTATATTCCACTTAATACTGGTAAAAGATCTTTTGTTGACCATGATGAGATACCAGCACTAACAAATCCAATTTCCCAGTTACATATTTTACAAATTAAGCTTTCAGCTAAAATTGATTCTAATCGTCGTCGAGCAAATTTTGGTGTTTTTATTTGGTCTTTTATTGTATACATATAACAGAATTTACAAGTAGGTTTAGCACAAAACCATGAAATAAAGATTGCTCGTTCAAACCAAGTGATAGGTTCAAAGTTTTGTGAATATACGTTTGAGGCTTGTTTTATTAAGTTCATATCTATATAAGAAATCAAGGAGGGTTTTTAAGGTTAATTGGAATTTTTAAAAAAAATCTAAACTTCCAAGTTTAATAATTTACAATAAAAATGTACATTCTTTATAAATAAGATATTTTTACCAGGAGGTATGGGGGAGGGTGATGATAATTTAATAAAATTAGACGAATTTAATTTTCAAAGAAATTATACCCCTTGGCAAGATATATCTATTCTTTTTAATAGTGAAGAAGCATTTGGTGGACAAAGGGCAGTTCATACTGCTGCATTTATGACTGGTTTAGGGAATCCAGGATTATCTTTTTTTAAATACATATTACCTGATGTTTTACCAAATTTACCCCTAAGTATGAGATTACATATTCATTCTAAGGAATTATTAAATGTAGCAGGGGCAAAAATAATTGATTCACCAACAGGAATTGAAATGTCTAGATTATATTTTGGTGGCTTTTTTGAAGATTATTTAGTAACTCAATTTCCAGATTTGTATCACTATACTGATATTTTGGATAAATGGGGTCATGAAATTGCAACTAGAATTTCTCCACAGGATATATATGAATCAGCATTTGTAGATGCATTTAGGTTAACAGTTGACCCTGTGATTGGATCATATTTACTCAATATTGGAATACAAAATAAAGAAAAATGGTGGGGGAAATTAATGGCTGGTGCAGGTATGTTTAAATTAATGACGCCATTAACATCATTACTTGTTTTAGAGCCAGAGTATACAGATCTTTTCCAAGTATTTGATAAATTAATTCCTGGTTTTGATCCTACATCTATTGAGGTTTGGTTAGGTGCATTAGCTTTTACACTTGGAACTTATATAGGGATTCCAAAATTAGCAAATAAAATAAAAGAAGAAATAAGTTATTTAAGGAGTAGTACTACCCCTTTAAACTATTAATTATTTCTTTAATACCAAAATCTTTGTCCATAAGCATTTTGTATGCTAAATTTAATGATTCTGGATCTAGTTTAATTTGACTAATAATTTCTTCTTCACCAGGATGATAATATCCATTGGTTTCTAAGAAATAAGTTGATGTTTCATCGGTTATTTTATTATTAAATTCAATAACAACTTTCTCATTTGGAATTATTCTTACATAATTGTCTTTGTCATGAAGTATGCTTAATACATCTATTTCGTCAGATAATTTTGCAGAAATCATTTCAGGATAAGTTATTGAGGTTATTTTGTTATCACTAAAATCTACTGCAATGTAGTCAAATACAACAATTCCTGAAGTAAATTCAAGTCTAATTTTGTTGTTTTTAATTTTTGATTTATCCATTACAATAACTGTTTCTTTTTGAGTTAATGATGCAAACATTGAATTTTTATCATTTGAGTATCTTATCCATTTACCATTGTCATCTTGAACTAATATTTTGGTAAAACCGCCTTCTTCTAAGACTTTTTTTGCTAATTCTCCAAAATAAGGTATTTCTAGAATTTTATACATTCCAGGTAAAATGTTTTTTAATGATTCAACGGCTTCTAATTGAAGCATAGGTAAATCATAATTATAACTATAATCTACAATTAATTTTATTTTATCTGAATCAGTATTAGGAATTTCTAATTCAATGTAATCAATGAATGTATTTTTATCTTCAAGATTAACTAAATCCATATTTGTTGAATATGCTTCAATACCAAAATTTGCTTTTGAAATAACACTTTTTGGTAATGGCTCATGTGGTGATATGTAGTCAGAATCTTTATTCTGTATAATATTAGTACAATCAACACCAGATTTAGATGTACATGTTACTTTTTGTGGATTTATTATTGTTACAATTTTACCCATACCATTCATCATAGGTGTTACATCATTTGGATGTGTTACTTTTATTAATTGAACAGTGTCAAGATAAGTTGTTTCAATGAAAGGTTCAGAAATGATTATTTGATTTGTATTTTCATCAAAATAATCTAGTTTTGAATAAAAATTATCAGCCATAATTGAACTATATTGTGCTTCAATTAAGATTTCTTCAAATGTTTTGCCTGAGTCAGTGACTGAATAAAGGAATGGACAAGGCCCACATGAAGTAAATGTTGCACCTTTTTCAATTAAAAAAGGATTACCATTACAGCAACTTTCTGAAATCATATTTGTTTCGCTTCCTGAATCTAACGATGATGAGAAATATTGTTCTAAACAACCCATATCCCTATCATTTCTAGAACCCTCTTCGTGAAAATCAGAATAAAAGTTATCATATACACCTCTTGCTGAGAGAGGAGTTTCCATATACATGCATCCACATAATGATGCTTCTTCAATTTGTTCTTGAGCAGTTTCTAAATATTCTTCAGCTTTTTCAGTTATAGGTTTTTCAATTCTACATAATTCACTACATTTTGTCTTTTTTCTTTCTTTATCCACTGGATTACAAACCAAGCTAGTTCTTGGAGAGTCTCCTGCAGTATATGTATTTGCTTCTTCACATAAAGAGTTTATAATTGTATTAAATTCCCTATTTCCCCCTAAGTTACAATCTTCCCACCCTATATTATTACATTCTAAGTTACTAATAATTCCTACGAAACCAGGGGGAATATTGTCTGTTTCACATGCTTCTCCTTTTGTTTTTATTTTGGAAAAATCTGCTTCATTAATACAATCTTTACTAGTAAGATAATCTACACTTACCGCATCAATATAAAAATTAACACATCTATAAAATCTATCAGAAGGCCATCCTTTTGCACTACTATAAGTACTAAGATCTAATAATGTAAAATCTTTACCATATTTAGAATTACAGTCAGTTATTGCTTCACCTCTACTCATTGATGGTGGAGAATTCATCCCAACATAATCCTTTTCACCAATTCCAACACCACTAAACAAACTAAAAATAATTGTTAATACAATAAACATCCTTAAATTGATTATTTGTTTCATTGTTCACCACCTTGATTTGCATCATTTACTGGGGTACAAGAGTCTCTTGAGTCAATATTTTCTAGACAAGGAGGACATCTATCACTCCAATCACCGTCTTTGTTATCTTCAATATCTGAAGCAGAAAGAATGATGCCATTTCTACATCCATAATTATTTGAACACCAATTGTTACCTTCTTCACTAGGAGGACATGATCCTCCAAGTTCTAAAGAAAGGCAAGGTCCACAACCAAGGTAAGGATCACACACACTTACATCTTGTTTAACATATGTAAGCTCTCCATTAACATCTTCACAATGATAGCAAGTTGGGGTTCCTTCATTATTCATAATATCATAACTTAAGTCTTCATCAAACATTTCATCATAATTATTTAGATTTTCACATGAATATGTGATTTCTCCATCATATTCAAGACCTTTTCCATAGATGGTAATTTTTGCAGAACAATCTGCACAGTAATTATCAGTTTTAACTTGTGTGATTTCCTCAAGACCATATACAATGGTATCTGTGACAATTTTTTCATTACCTAGTTTTGTCCCTGAGCCTGATACATAAATTAATTCATCTGAACCTTCACATAAAGTTCCATATTCTTGTTCATATTCAATTTCATAAAATTTACCATCATCTTGAGCTTCAAATCTACAAGCATCACCATTTCCTTTGAAATGAACTTCAAATACATTTTTCCCTTCTTCTTTTGTGTATCCATCTATACATTCTTCTGTTCTATATCCAAAAACATGTGTTTTTATACCTTCAGGTTTTGTTACATCAGCGCAACTTAATTCAATAGGGTTATCATCTATATCAAACAAAGGATAATCATCTGGATTTTCAATTGATGTTGGTTCTAAAAATATCATTTCTTCAAGTTCAGTATATCCATTTGCAAACAAGTAAGACATGCAATCTTGCTGTGACCATAAACTATTTGAGTTTAAGTCGCCAACCCCAACGTGTTCGTCAGGGGTACATTTAAAGGCATCGCCATCTTTTACGCAACAACAATTAGCTGTGACTGTTGCTTCTGTGTGACACATAGAATCATCATCTAAACCTGAGTGAGGAATAATTCCATGAAATGTAAATGGTCCCCCTGGGGTTCTCATTATATCTTCTATTGATATCATTATTCGTTCATCGTCTTCTTTTAAAATCTTAAGAAATTCTTTAGGTGATGGAATTATTGTATCCTTATCTTTTTTCCAAAATTCTTCAGAGTCTGGATTACAGAATTCTTCATTAACTCCCACATTATATAGTTTATTACCATTTTCATCTTTATCAACCGTTTGTAAGCTATATTCTTGAAAATATAATTTTGGACTGTCAATTACAATTTCTGGTTCAGTACCACCACCACACATGACAATAGCATACATAGAAAAGTGAGATAACTGAGCTTTTAATAGTCCAGGTTCAGCAACTTCAGTTGGCATGCCTACCCACATATCTCCATCCCAGTATCCAATTGATAAGCTTTTTTCATTGACAAATAGAGGGAGATCATTAGATTTAATTCTCATATACTATATCCACTGGTGGGTCAAACTGAGCACCGTCAGGAGTACCTTCATAAACAATATTACCAATTACAACACCATTATTTAATCCATCAAAATGTACATCTTCAGTACGCATTGATACACTCTCAAGAGGATTTCCAGATTCGTCCACTACTTTTGTTCCAACAGGGATTACAAATTTTGCTCGTCTATCTGGGGAATTAAGAACAATTTCTTCAGTTGCAATTCCATTTTGTAGATGAACTGTTTCAATTCGTCCAAGAATCATAACAACTTTATCCAATGTAAACTTTGCATTATCCATTGAAATTTCAGTGGGATAATCAACTGAAACTGTGATTGATTCAGGATTAAATTCAACTTCTACCAAAGGGATAGATTTTGTAATTTTAAACCCTTGTCCTTCAAGTTCTAAAAACATAGCATTCATACAATCAATCAATTCTACAGTTGAAAAATCAACATAATCACTAAGAGTATTTTCACTCAATCCATACTCCTGCCCAGCTTTAGTAATTGACACTTTAGCACATTCTTCAAAATATTTTTGAAAGCTTTTTGTTTGAGCATCAAAAGAACTTTGTTCAAATTTGTTTGCATCTAAATTAGCTGTTTGAACTTGTGAATTATTATAAACAAATATTCCAACAATTATTACTAATACTAATCCAAGAATTACATATAGAGTGGTTTGTGCTTTTTTCATACTTTAGTCTATATTAAGAGAAGTATAAAAACGTTATTATTTTAAAATAAATGAGAAAAATAAAAATCTAATTAACAAAACGGACAACCATCGTCGTCATCTTCGTCTTCATCATCATAATACATAACTCTTAACCTCCAAAACAATTATAAAGTAATTACCTTATATTAATTATATAAATTTTATGAATTAAAAGATTAAATTATGGGTGATGTTTTAAAATGGAAAAATATGGTTTAATGGTTATTGGCGGAGGAACAGCTGGGTTAGCTGCAGCATTATTAGCATCAAAAAAAACAAAGACAGTATTAATTGATCCAAAAACATTAGGTGGGACATGTCTAAATTCAGGTTGTATTCCAACTAAAGCAATGCTTTATGCATCTCATCTTTATAAATTAAGCAAAGAAATGAAACATTATGGTGTTAGTACTACATCTAAACTTAATTTTTCAAAATTAATGGACCGTGTAAATGGAATTGTACAAACAGGAGTGGACCATATCTATAAAGGTATTAAGAAAAATAAAAATTTAACAGTTATTAGAGCAAAAGCATCATTCATTAATTCTAACACTGTTAAAGCTGGTAGTAAAAAAATTCGAGCTCAAAAAATAATTATTGCAACAGGCGCAAGAAACTTTGTGCCACCAATCAAAGGAATAAAAACTGTTGGGTATTTAGATAATGAGACAATTTTAGGATTAAAAAAATTACCAAAATCAGTTGTAACAATTGGTGGTGGATATATTGCAATGGAATTTGCAACATTTTTTCATCAATTAGGTTGCAAAGTAACAGTTTTAGAATTATTTCCAAATATACTTGGAACATTGGACGATGATGTATCAAATGGATTAAAAGAACATTATGTGTCTCAAGGTATGAAAATAATTAACAATGCAAATATAATTCAGGTTAAAAAAGTTAAAGGAAAAAAAGTAATAACCTATAATGATGTTCGAGATAAAAATTCTAAGAAAATGGAATTAAATGTTGATGAAATTGTTTTAGCAACTGGTAGACTTCCTAACACAGATGGACTTAGTTTAGATAAGGCAGGAATAAATCTAGGTAAAAAAAATATTGCAGTTAATAGATATCTTCAAACAACTAATCCTGATGTTTATGCACTAGGGGATGTTAATGGTAGGGCAATGTTTGCGCATGCATGTAAACGAGAAAGAAATTATGTAATTAAAACAATTTTTGATGGTAAAAAACCAAGCATTGATTTTAATTTAATGCCTTGGGCAGTCTTTACTAGTCCACCTGTTGCAGGTATAGGATTAAATGAAACTCAAGCAACTAAAAAAGAAATTTCTTTTGGTGTATTAAAAGCAAACTTCAAAAAAGTTGGTAGGGCAAAAATTATTGAAGAACAATTTGGATTAGTAAAAATTCTTTACAATAAAAAGGATAGACGAATAATTGGTGCTACTATTATGGGTCCAAATGCGGATGATATAATCCATGAGTTTGTTGCATTAATGAATGCAAAAGCAACAATTACAACACTTAAAAGAATGATTCATATTCATCCAACATTAAGTGAAGTAATGGAAAACTTAAAAGAGAAATAAAAATAATTTTTTTTATTTAATATGGTGAAATACAAATTACTTAATGGTGTTGCAAATAATTTAGCTGCAAGTTTTGTGAGTCCATCAAATTTAGAATTTTTAAAGTATATTGAATCTTTACCTATTGAACTAATAATTAATTTTGAAATTGATTTGTTAAAGAAAACCATTATACCAAAAGAAATCGAGTCAGACAAAACAAAAACTGTTCTGGAAAAATATTTTGATTGGTTTATAGATGAACTAAAAAAAATTAATGCTACTATTGACGATATTCAAATTGTTTTAATCAAAATTAATTATAAACCAGGAAGTTCTTTCGCAAGATATTATACCTGTAATGTTACAATCAAAGCAAATGATAAAACTTATACCAAAAAACGAATGTCTTCATATTCTTAATTTAACATAAATTATTTATAGTATCAATTTCAAAAAAATTAGTATATGAAATATGATGCTATAATCATTGGAGCAGGTCCATCAGGTGTAACATGTGCAGCAAGAATTGCGCAATTAGGTGGTAAAGTTGCAATAGTTGAAAAATCTTTTTTTGGTGGAGTTTGTAGTAATTGGGGATGTATTCCAACTAAAGCAATGGTTGCGTCAGCAAAGATAGTTCATGAGAATTCATTATCAGAAAAATTAGGAATTGTAACAACAACAAAAGTTAATTTTGACAAAGTTGTAAAACATAGAGATGAACAGATAAATTTATCAAGAAAATCTATGAAATTAGTATTGAAAAGTTTTGGAGTTGACATTATAATTGGTGAAGGTAAGATAATTGATAAGGATACTGTTCAAGTTAAAGATAAAAAATATTCTACAAAAAATATGGTTATATGTACTGGGTCAAAACCAGTGTTTCCACCATTCATAAAACTTAATGACAATATATTATCAAGTAAACAATTTGTAAAAATTAACAAGTTACCAAAAAAGATTGTTATTATTGGTGGTGGAGTTATTGGAGTAGAATTTGCTAGTATTTTTGCATTGCTTGGAAGCAAAGTGACAATTGTTGAGATGTTTGACAGATTACTTGTTAATGAAGATAATGAAATAAGTAATATTCTTGAAACTGAATTTATGAAACTTGGTATAAATCTAGATTTAGGACAAGGTGTAAAATCAATTGATGAAAATTTTGTTTATACAAAAACTGCAAAATATGAATATGATAAAGTGTTAGTAGCAACTGGTAGAGCACCAATCATTGATGAAGAAATGTTAAAAAATGTTAATGTAAAATATTCAAAAAAAGGAATTGATGTAAATGATAAAATGGAAACATCAATTGATAATATTTATTCAATTGGAGACTCTACAGGTAAAAGTATATTAGCTCATGTTGGGACACGTCAAGCAATAGTTGCAGCACATAACATAATGAAGCAAAAAGATAACATGGATTATATTGTACCAAGATGTGTATATTCTATTCCAGAGATTGCATGTGTGGGTAAAACTCAGAATGAATGTAAAAATCCAAAAACTGCTTTGTTTGACTTAAAGTGGAATGCAAAAGCACAGCTAAGTGGTCACGAAGTTGGATTTATTAAAGTTATATCAGAAAATAATATGATTGTAGGGTTTCAGATGATTGGTCATAATGTTTCCGAATTAGTAGGGGAAGCTATTGTAATAATTCAAAAGAAGATCTCAGCAAAAGATATTGCAAAGATAATTCACCCACATCCAACAGTAGGTGAATCTGTTAAGTTATCTGTTCTAAAATTGATGGATGAGTTAGTTGATATTCCTAAGGACAAATAGAACTATTTTTTTCTAATTTTTTAATTTAATGGATATTTTCCTTTAGTTGAAACTTTTAACAATGTTACACCAATCATCATTCCAAATATTGCAATCAATACTGGAAAGTTACCAGTTCCAAGACTTGCAAATCCTGCTCCAGGACAAATTCCTGATAAACCCCAACCAATACCAAAAATTATTGCACCAATAACTATATTTTTATCTAGCGGATAATTTCTTATTCCATATTTTTGATGTGTAAGTGGTGCCTTTTTTCCTGAATGTGATAAAAAGAAAAATGTTAATCCTGAGATTAATACAGCAGTTCCCATCAAAATTAAGAGTCCTAAATCATTTAATTGTAAGAAGCTTAAAACAACTTCAGGTTTGGTCATTCCACTATAAGCCAATCCAACACCAAAAATAGTTGCTCCAATAAATACTGTTAATTCTTTTTTCATGGTATAACTCCAAGAATTTTTACAATATTTGCAGTAATAATTGCAACTGTTACAAAAATTATAACATTAATGAATGACGATTTTGACAATGATGCAATTCCACATATACCATGTCCTGATGTACAACCTCGTCCTAATCTTGTACCAAATCCTACAAAAATTCCACCAATTAAGAGTCTCCAATATGCAACTGATGTTTGTGTCCATGAATTGGTAAAAAAGGTATAAATAAATGCACCTAACATTAGTCCCATTAGGAGTAGAATTCTATATTTTGAATGTTTTTTAGAAAATTTGTTTGAAATTAGTGATAAAATTGAGTCAATATTACTTGATGCTCCTGTAATAAACCCTGTTAAGATATAGATAAAGCTTATACCTATGCCTATTAAGGCACCTCCGATGAGATAGTTCCAAATACCATTAGGCAACAACATAAATTTTTATAGTGTGATGGTTTCTTTTTATTTTTTGCTGATTATTTTAAAATTGGCAAAGAAGATAAGTGAAAATATATGAAATATAACTGTACAGTTATTATCCCATTTTTTAATGAAGGATATAGAATTCTTAAGGTATTAGGTGAGATTTCAAGAATAAAAGGTATAAAAATAATTTGTGTTGATGATGGATCAACTGACGAATCTTTTAATTTGGTTAAAAAAAGATTTCCATC
>Ga0233431_1002861_pt1 | contig 22608 bp, 25 predicted proteins | sample SI_118_April2016_FD_179867 | JGI IMG/M metagenome (GOLD analysis project Ga0233431, IMG submission 179867) | Seawater microbial communities from Saanich Inlet, British Columbia, Canada - SI_118_April2016_200_MG | ecosystem: Environmental > Aquatic > Marine > Inlet | place: Canada: British... | reverse complement strand
CAATCCCGGGGGTAACCTATGAAAAAATTTACCCGCTGGTTGGTTTCAAAATCGATTAAGGACCACCGGAATATCAACGACCTCAATGTCAGAGCACGGTATGGGAATCTTGAAGGATGGACGAGCATTGTCATAAACCTCCTCCTGTTTGCCGTTAAGATAACGATCGGTCTTTCCATTAAAAGCGTTGCCCTGATTGCCGACGCCGTCCACACCCTTGCCGACAGTGTGACATCGGTTGTGATCATCATCGGCTTTAAACTTGCCAAAAAACCCTCTGACAAAGAACACCCCTTCGGTCACGGAAGAACGGAATCCGTGGCGACCCTCATCGTTTCAGTGTTGCTCTTTATCGCGGGTTTTGAGCTCCTGGAAGAATCAATCCGCGGTATCTTAAGGCCGCAGGAGTCCACCGCCTCACTGAACGTGATTTTAATCATCACCGGCACAATCGTAATCAAGGAACTCATGGCGCGTTTTTCGTATCGACTCGGGGATATGATTGATTCACAAGCGCTCAAGGCGGACGCCCTTCACCACCGTACCGATGTTTTCGCCACAGGGTTGGTGGTGGTGGCCCTCATCGCCACGCATTTCGGGTTTCGCAGGGTGGATGGGATCATGGGGGCCTTGGTGTCCCTGATCATATTTTATTCCGCTTATGCCATCGCGAGGGAGGCGGTCAACCCCCTGCTCGGAGAAGCCCCGTCGGATGAAACCATCATGGAGATCGATCGCCTTGCCAAAACCTTCGATGGGGTCCTCGGCGTTCATGACATTATTTACCATAAATATGGTCAGACAATCATTATTTCACTGCATATCGAAGTGTCCGACAAAGGGTCGGCATTTGATCTCCACGAGCTTTCCGAGACGGTTGAGGAGGGGATCGGTCAAAAGATCGGAGGAATGGTCATTACTCACATTGATCCCATAAATATGGATCATCCCCAATATCACGCCATCGAACGGGAAATAAAAAAGATTATCTCCAAAGACCAACGAATCGGCTCCTTTCATGACCTGAGGATTATTGGTTGCGCCCTTAACAAATGCAGCGCGGTTTTCGATATCGTACTGGAAAAAGACGTGGATGAACAGGACCGCTATGATATTGTCCGCTCCATACGTGAGCGGGTGGCGGAAAAATTTCCCGGGACGAAGACGGCCATCAGGATCGATCCCTCATTTGTATATAGCGTTAAAGATCAGAAGACATTATCCGGAAAGGGAGGGCAAGCATGACTCACAAACTGCTTCTCATCGATGATGAAGCACCAAAAGTAATGACCGGTGTTTTCAAATTGTTTGGGAAAGACCAGGGCTATATTTTCGACTCGCAGACCGGAGTTTCCGGTGTTCCTTTGGAATTGGTGGATAACGCCGATATTATTCTCATTGATTTTTCCTTTCCGGATCACCACACGGGGGTTGAATTTCTTCGTGAGTTACGCAAAGCGAGGCCCTCTTTGCGGATACCGGTCGTTTTGCTGAGCGCGCCCAACGACATCAAAGATTCCGAATGGCAGGAGTGTCTCGAATTGGGGGTAAACGATTTTATCTGTAAAGCGACCCCGCCTCAGATTGTGAAGCGAAAGGTGGACTCTTTACTGGAAGGTGAAGCATATCGCCGGCTGAGCCAACAACTCAAAAAGAAACTCCATATGGAAGAAGCCAAATCACCTGTCGATTCATTGGATTTTAGCGCTATCTCATCCCTGGCGCCGGATGCCCATGAATGGGCTTACATTTTTCGAATCATATTGAAAGAGGGCCCTCTGCACAGGCGGGAAACGTATGGCATTTTCCTGGCAATTCTCAATGGATTGCTTTTGCGGTTTTCCGAAAGGATGGGGAAGAACATTGAACCGTATCCATACAAAACTATCGATGGCGACCTCCAGGAATCATCTGTGCCATCGCAAAAATCGCGCAAACAGAGGGGACGGCAGGTATCCGCTCGATCACCTATAAACAATTCGGCCGATTCCAGCCGGGCGGTTCCGCTCGGGATACCGGCGCGCCTGCTAACGGAAATCTTCCAAAAGGATCGTGGAAGGATTGCAGAAGCTGCCAGGAATCTTCTGACTGGAGCGCCTCACGACGTATTCATGAATATCCTGCTTCTTCACATTTATGAGTCTTTTCACCACATCATCGGCGGAAGCACCCCTCATGAATGAAGGCGCCGCTAATTCAGTAACTGATGTGGGCCCGAGGGGGTTATGATAATATTATGGGCTATCTTTTTGGATTGCCCCTCGGGACTCAGCGTTTTCAAATATCCTGCAAGAATTTCCGGGAATACATCATCGCACCCCCAGAATATCAATAATTACCAATAATTTCAATAATTTACCAACCACATTATAAAGTGGATACCTTGCTTTTTTTTGTTGACACGTCTTCCTTTTCACCCTATAAAGGGCTGTAGGGCATATTACCATGCAATGTATATAGGGCATTGCGTATATAGGGCGTTGTTCTATATGTACTTTCCAACTCTGAATACAACCACCTGACAGGCGGCGGCGGGATAAATGCTTACTTTTATTTTTATTTTAGTAATGATTTGTATCTTTTGCTTTGTCCGACGAAAGCTTATCCGACAGCAACGCCTCATCGACAGGTTAAAAGAAAAACTGGGTCGGATTTCCGCAAAGAGAAAAAAGAAAACGAACAATAAAATTGATTGGTTTGGAAGGGGATAAAGGATGAACAAGGAAGGAAAATTGTGTCCACAGAACTTTCAGGTATGGGTCGCTTTTCTGATGGGTATGGTGGTGATCATCATCGCCATTGTGGTCTTTGACAAAGTTTCAGTAAAAGGCCGTGTGGATGCGGGAACCATAGCGGTGGATGTGGACCGTTCCCAGACCCTTCTCCCCGGCATGACCACGGCGGGGCAGACCATCAATACCATTGCTGACGTGAAAACGGGCGAAGGCGCCTGGTTGGGCATTGAGCCATTGGATATCACGGTAGCCATGGCCCGGCAGTTGGGTCTGGATATCTCGGGCGGTGTCCTGGCCGCCAAAGTCATCTCGGACTCCCCCGCCGAGAAAGCGGGCCTCTTGCAGGGCGATATCATTTATGAAGTCGACAGCCGGGAGGTGGAAACCAGCGCGGAACTCCGCCTGGCGCTTGTTGACGAAGAGCCGGGCGACCGGGTTCGCATCACCCTTTTCCGGGACCGGGATCGGGAGGTAATACACGTTAAACTGGGATCCGTTTCGGATCAAAACCCCGCATACTCGGCGACTCAAATTGACGGCGACATCCCTGTTAATCTGAGGTGGGGCATTGTCGTTTCAGAATTAACGCCGGCGCTCCTAAAAACCTATGACGTCCAAAACCCCATCGGCGTCATGGTGGTCATGGTCGCGGCGGGCAGCGCGGCGGATCGTGCCGGAATCCTGAAAGGCGATATTATTCGGCAAGTCAACGGGTACGGCACAAACAGCCTGGCTGATTTTTTTGAGGCCATTGAAGACGCAAAAGAAAGCATTCTACTCAATATTTGCCGACAGGGCACTTTGTATTACGTCAATATCGTTGCGGTTTCCCCTGCCATAAATTCGGCGGGCGATCCAACCGAAGAAACCGAAGAATCAGAGGGACTCGAGGGCATGCCGACAACCATCCCCCCCATGGGACAGCCCCAGTCCGCCCAGCAGACGGCGGGAATGGTCACGGCCCAGGAGGGTATCGGCATGAACCGGCCACTGTATGTGCCGGGATACGACCAGACCCAAAGCGGCGATCCCGATGACAAAACCACATCAATCAGCAATCTAGGCACCCAGGGCACTCAATCGGGCACCCAGAGCACCCAATCGCAATCGGTTCAGCAAACTGTTACGGGAAGTTCCAGCGGCCTGGAATTGTAACGATAAAATGAAGATCAGGGGAGAAAAATTTGGACCGGTTTAAAGAGTTTCTGGGAAATTATCTGACGGGTTTTCTGTCTGTTCTCCTCGTATTGAACGTGATCATTGTTCTGTTTGGTCTCATGGGGATCGGCTGGAAACAGATGGTTGACGTACCGACCTATCTCATCCAAACATTTGTGGACACTTCGCATCTTATAACCCGACAAGACGAGAGTACCGGGACGACCCGGACCGGTAAAAATGTTGCCGGCGTCATCATTGATCCCAACATCCAGCTTGTTTCCACCGATGAAGGTTACAGTGTGGCGGTATCAAAAGTTCGAGCGGCCGTGGTGAACATATCCTGCGAAACCATTTCAACCGCGCCCCCCATCCCGGGAAACCTTCGGTTCGATGATCCTTCCACCGATCTGTCGGCTTTCGGGGGCATCGGATCGGGATTCATCATTGACCCGACCGGCTATATCCTCACCTGCTATCACGTTGTTGCGAGAGCTTCCAACATCATGGTCACCCCTTTTGGTTATTCGACCCGGCAGTACCCTGCCCGCGTTGTGTCCATAAACGAAAACCTCAATCTCGCCGTGCTTCAAATTGGTGCGGGGTACGCGTTGCCCTTCGCCAAGTTGGGAAATTCCGCGCTGATGGAAGTGGCCGATACGGTTTTGGCCATCGGGAGTCCATTCGGGCTCGAACAAAGCGTGACCCACGGGATCATCAGCGACATGGACAGAGATCTCCTCATTGACGGCAGAATTTACCAAGGCATGATGCAGACGGATGTGGCCATCAACCGGGGGTCGAGCGGAGGACCGCTCATCAATCTCAGAGGTGAAGTCATCGGCATTAACATGGCAATTTACGCGCCGACGGGCGTTTACAGCGGTGTGAGCTTCGCTATGCCCATAAACAGTGTCAGGGAGTGGTTGTCCGGCTCTGTTCGTTAGGGGCCGGAGGTCGGGAGTCAGAGGTCAGAGGTCGGATGTTTTGAGAGGATACCACGGGAAATGAATAAATTATTTCGGATCATCGGCATCGTATCGGGCCTGGTCGTAACGGTCATGTTCGTGATCGTAAATTTGACCATTACCCACGTGGACCTGTTTTTGGTTGAAGGCGATGTATGGGTCTTTCTCGTTATCATGGGCGCCTTTTTGGCAGGCTATTTTGCACACATTCTGGTGGCGTGGCTAAAACGGACTCGGAAGCCCAAACGGTCCTCCGAATCCTTGGAAAGATCGATTGTAGGAGATATTTGAGTCTATTTGCCTCACTCAATCATTGGATAAAGGCGAAATAAGTGGCGAATAACAGTTTCAGAGACCAGACCATAGACGACCTGGCCCGGTTTGAGTTTGACGACTCTCGCCCGGCAAAACCGCGTGAGACCGGTTTTGCGCGGATTTGCTGGGTTCTGTTCTGGGGCAATCTGGGGCTCGCCCTTTTCAAAGTGACGGTGGGAACCTTAGGGTACAGTCCTCTCCTGATCATCGATGGTTTGAACTCTGCGGCCAACGCAGTGGTGCTCACAACCATAATCATGAGCATTCAAATGAGCCGGAAAGAGAGCATCAACGAAAAGTATCCCTATGGCAAGGGAAAGGTGCAGTACATGCTCACCCTGGCGGTGGGCGTTCTGCTATCCATCGGAGCATCACTTATTTTCGCCCTTTCCATGAGAACCCTTTATGCATCCATCAGCTTTGAGCCCACCGGGACCGCCCTGGCTGCCGCACTCATCTCGGTGGGGGGGAATTTGATGCTGCTGAGGTTTCTAAAGCAAACTGACCTTCCCAACCATAAGGAAGAACTCAAACGAATCAAAAATTTGCACACCTTGAACATCGCCGCTTCAACCGTGGTCATTCAGGCCATTCTTCTTGCGGGTATATTCGGGTGGTTTGTGGCCGAACGTATGGGGGGCTTGAGTATTTCCCTGCTCGTTCTCTTGTTGAGCATCCGGATTATCAAAAGCTCCCTGGACGGCATCATGGACCGGAGCAACGGAAGAGATATGGATGCGGACGTTTCCGATTTGGTGACCGAGATAAACGACGATTTGGAAGTGCGATGGATCCGCTCCCGCAATACGGGCCAAAACCTGTGGCTTGACGTAAATGTAGGCATAAACGGCGATTATACCGTCCGGAGGGTCGACCGGATTGCAAAACGGATTCGAGATCATATTGAAAGGGAAATGGAAAGGGTTTCTCATGTGTCGGTGCATTGCAGCCCGCTTTAGGAATAACAACTAGCAAAATAAACAGGAGGAGATTGATGGGACACATTATCGTTGGACTTTTGGGTATCGTTTTGGGTCTGTGGGGGATCGCTTTGAACTGGTATCAATTCCTGGACCTACTATGGATATTGGTTCCGCTGGCGGTCCTTTTTGGTGGGATTGTCGCGTTACTTGCGGGAATAGGCAACTTCAGCAGAAACCCCCGATCCGAAGCCGACACAACACCAGAAAAGAAGTAGGAGAGATGACAAAATGACCAAAACCAAAAAGCAAGCCCCCGACATCGGGGATGAACCGTCGAACGACAAAGTTCCCCTGAGCTTTGCGCTCCAGTGGCCGGCCATAAAATTGGGGCAGGCCCTGGTCAACGTTGTGGACGGGTATAAAAAGCTGTTCAAGATCGGCCCGTCTGATCTCAAAAGCCTCTACCTGAAGAAATACGAGACCGCCGATCGAAAAGGGGAAAATTGGAAGTGTATTCGCTGGATGCAGAAAGTCACCGCCATCGATCCCGATGATCCCGATAGTTTCTATCTGTTGGGCGTCGCCCACGAAAAGGGCCGGGACCGCGAATCCGCAATCGAAGCATACGAACAGGCAATTCTGCTCAAACCGGATTATGCGAAGGCACACTATCGCATCGCCATTCAATACCTGGCCAAACGTGATTTTAAAACAGCTGTCGAATTGCTCGAAAAAGCCCTTGCCATTGAACCGGATTCTTCCGAGCTGCATTTTCGCCTGGGGGTCGCCTACGATCGGCTCCAGAAACACGAGAAGGCCATCACGCATTTTTCGGAAGCCACAAAAATCAAGCCGGATTTCCTGAAAGTGTACAAGAATATGGCACTGACCTACGACACCCTGGGGAAGCATAAGGAAGCCTCCGAGTGCCTCAGACATGCGTTGGAACTGGAAGAAACGGCCATTTAGACTCAGGTGGAGTAAAAAAATATAGGTATGGCAAATTCCGAGCAAACCAGTGCCGCCGAACTGAGAGACTTTCTTTCCGGCCAGGTGCAGAGACTGACACTCCTGAAGAGAATCCTGGTGGGGTTGACCATCCTGATGTTCCTGGCTCTCGTGGGTCATATGATATATTATTTCAACATGTTAACCAGCATGCACTATGATGTGGTGACCGCCCGGTCCCAGGTGGACAGCGCGGTTCAATACCGGGTCAATCTGGTACCCATACTGGCCAGAAGCGTCACCCGGTTCGTGGACCATGAAGATTATGTGTTTATCAAAACCGTTGATGCGAGGGAACGTTCCATGAGGACGCCCGACGCACTTGCGAAACAGCTGAAATCGACCGCCGGAAAGCCGGTGCAGGAAGTGCTTGATAAAATCCTGGCCATTGCCGAGCAATATCCGGCGCTTACCACCAGCGGTACGTTTCAGCTGATGATGACGCAGGTTGCCGCTGCCGAGGCGCAGGTTCTGGCGCAACGAATCGATTATAACGACAAGGTGAACCTGTACACCACGGCCATGAGTGTGTTTCCGGGCAATGTTTACAGAAAATTGTTCAATTTTTCCGATTTCGAATATTTTGAAGGGGCCAGAAAATCCGAGTGGCCCCTGCCTGCCATTCAAGCTGAGCGGGAAACCATTAACGGTGGCGTTGATGGCAAGCATTGAGAAACGGAGCGAGGTATTTCCTGAATGTCAATGGTGTGCGAACAATGTCGGTCAAATCGCTTTCTGGGGAAACATCGGTCTCTTCGGCATAAAACTCCTCTGTGGAATTGCCGGGGGATCCAAGGCGCTTCTGGCGGATGCGGTTCATTCGGCCGTGGATGTGGTGACCGCAACCATCGTGATGGTCTGCCTGCGCATCAGCAAAACGCCGCCGGACGAGGAGCACCCCTTCGGGCACGGACAGGTGGAGTATATCACCTCTCTGTTCATCGGTTTGTCGCTGGTAACGGTCGCCATCTTCATTCTTTACAATGCAGTCATGGACATCCTGAGCGGGGTCAGCACGCAGCCGAATTTCATCGCGCTTCTGGGCCTGATCGTTTCCATCGTGGGAAACGAGTTGATGTTTCGCCAATCCTTATGCTGTGGCGAAAGGTTTCGCTCTCCGGCGATGATTGCGAACGCATGGGAGAATCGGGCGGATGTTTACTCATCGCTTGCAGCGCTGGTGGGCGTGATTGGAGCCCAGATGGGGTTCCTGTTCATGGATCGGGTGGGCGCCATTCTCGTGGCCGTACTGATTACCAAAAGCGGCGTCAAAATGCTGAGGGACGCGTGGCGCGGCATTCTCGACAGGTCCCTGGAGGATGCTGTTGAGGATCAAATTCGCCATGAGGCGGAGGCCGACCCCGATGTACTGGAGGTCGTTTTGCTAAAAACCCGCGCCATCGGGCAGCACCGGTCGGTGGAAATGAAGTGCAGGGTTTCGCCCGATATTACTTTGAATGAAGGTTACATCGTCGTAAATCGTGTAAAGGCTCGACTGGTGGAGAAAATCGATAATCTAGGCTTGATGACCATAAGTCCCACAGCGGATGAGTGAGGGCAGCTGTTAGCTAAAAAATTTCAAAGAACGTGAAAGGATTACTGTTATGATAGATGACCCAAAGGCTGAATCTCAAAGACTGGCCGCAACGGAAGAACGACTTCTTTCACTGAAAAGCAGTGTGAAATGGTGGACCGTCAACCTGATAGTTACCGCCATGGTGGCTCTCGGCTTTATTTTCGTTTTCATGTATCCCAATCTCCTGCCCGGGAAACTGGGAACCTCGCTGACGAGCGTTCTGGGAAAGAATGTGGCCACATCAACCCAGAGGGCATATCTCGGGGTGGAAATCCAGGATTTGAAGGCATCGGTAGCCAACGCCCTGAACCTGAGATATGGCCAGGGCGTAACAATCACTCGGGTGATCCCCTCTTCACCGGCGGCCCGGGCCCGTCTTCGGGCCGGGGACATCATCTTACGCTTTGACCGTTCCATCGTGGGCAATACGGCGGAACTCCAAAAACTGATGGCCGACGCGGAACCCGGTGATGTGGTGCAGGCGGTTATCGACCGGACGGGTCAAGTGAGGACCTATTATGTGGAACTGGGTCAACCGCCCGCTTATCTCGTTCAGACCGCCCTGGGTTCGCCTCTCCAGACGGGTACAACCGGGGATCAAACCGTTGTCACCTCCGATTGGGGGTGTACGCTCTCTCCGTTGACCGCCGATCTTGTTCAAAAGCTGTCCCTGCCCGCAAGCATCAGGGGCGTTGTCGTTGTGGCGGTGGCGCCCGTGGGCCTGGCCAAAACCGCCGGCATATTGCCGGGAGATGTGATTGTCGGCGTCAATCGAGAGGAGACCGAGGACCTTGCTTCTTTTTACAAAGCGATTCAGGGTCAGGAATCCGTCACCTTAGGCATCTATAGAAATGGGCAGACCCTGTATCTGCAATTGCAAACGGCCTCCGCGTCGCCTCCCGTAGCCACCATCGCCGGCAGTCTTAGCGACAGCACCCCCCTCCCCTCCCGGGTGGCGGTGGCAGCCGTGGGAAATACTCTCAATTCCCAGGTGGCGGTGCGTTTCGGAACAGCGCCCTATTTTATTGTTGCGGATCTGGCCCAAAATCGATTCTGGACAGTCCCCAACACGGCCCTGAACGACACGAGGGGCTTCGGCATCGCGGCCGCCCAGCTTGTGGCGGCACAGGGAACCGGCGCCGCCGTGAGCGGCAGCTATGGCGCTCAAGCCTTTACCACGTTAAAAGCGCTGAATATTACCCCTTTTGTCGCCAAAACCGAATCGGTATCGGATGCGCTGAACGAATACCGTTCAGGTCTCCTCGCTCTGATGGCGGATCCGACCCTTTCCGGGTACGGTTACACCCGGAACATTTTACCCGCGGGGGGAAGCCCCTTTGGCAGTGAAGACAATACGGACACAGCCACCACCGATGAAGAGGAAGAGGAGCAGAGCGGATACAAGGGTCTCCCCTACACCATACCCCCCAAGGGTTCATATGATCCGGCATTGGACCCCGCAACCGCCTTGCAGCAAACAGCGGGCGCCACCCAGCGCTCGGAGTACTGTTATTGCGCTTTCTGCCAAATTGCCGTGCCTCACCCCGCAAGCGTCCCCTGCTCTGAGCTCACGTGTCCCCAGTGCGGCAACCGCCTCATGAATCTGGATTCCGGCACTACGCTTCCCAATACCGGCAGCCTGCAGAACCCGGTCCCGGGTCAATTGGGAACCATTGCGGGTTCCACCAGCCAGCAATCGCAGAGTCAGCAATCGCAGCTCCAAAGCCAGCAATCTCAACTCCAAACTCAGAGCCGGCTGAACACAAATGTCGCCGGCACTCAAACGCAGACCTTGCCGGCCACCGCTTCGACGCTGAACCTCAACCAGCAGACGCAGTACTGTTATTGCCCCATCTGCAACATTGTTTACGAACACCCTGCCGGCATCCCCTGTTCATCCTTGACTTGCTCCGTGTGTGGAAACCGGTTGATGAGTCTCGATTCCGGCTCCAGAATTTCACAGGTTTTGCCCATCACGGGGGTTACGGTGGGCGGACAGCCTGAAACCATCCCACCCACAGGCCAGGCCACGGTAGGAATTGCAACCGCCGGCCAGCCCACCACTATCCCATCTGCAGGTCAAACGTCTGCGGGCATTACCACGGGCGGGCAGCCTGACACCATCCCGCCTACGGGTCAGACATCCGCCGGAATTACCGTAGGCGGACAACCGGATACGATCCCGCCCACCGGACAAACGTCTGCGGGCATCACGGTGGGAGGGCAACCGGATACCATCCCGCCTACGGGTCAGACATCCGCTGGAACCACTTCATCATCAACAGGGGTCCTTCAGGGAACTGTTGACGGAAACTGCATCTGTCCCAAATGCGGAACCACCGTTCCCCACGTCCGCGGAACCGCCTGTTATACGATCCCCTGCCCCAAATGCGGGACGCTCATGGTGGGAGAAGGGGCTGTCTTAAGCCCCATATCCGTTTATCCGACGGCACTGACCACGGTGGGCATTACGGTGGGAGGGCAACCTGACACCATCCCACCTACGGGTCAGACATCCGCCGGAATTACCGTGGGCGGACAACCGGATACAATCCCGCCCACCGGGCAAACGTCTGCGGGCATCACGGTGGGAGGGCAACCCGAAACCATTCCACCCACGGGCCAAACATCCGTCGGAATTACCGTAGCCGGGACGACCACGGCGATTCCGTCTTCCAGCCAGCCTTTGTCTTTGACGGCAGGTGCACCGATTACCGCCCAGTCCGTTGCCGGGGATGATCAGGGAACCATCTGTATCGCCGCAACCGGCCCAACAATGAACGCGCAGGTGGCGCCCCTTTTCGGGCGCGCCCCATACTTCCTGCTGGTGGGCCTCGGTACGTTCAAGGTCATTCTGAATCCTAATATCGGCGACAGGACCGGCGTCGGCGTTCAATCCGCTCAGCTGGTGGTCAGCGAGGGAGCAAGGATCGTCATTACAAACGATCTGGCCGTCAAAGCCATGGAAGAGCTGATGCGGCTTCGCGTTCAGGTCTTTACCGGGGTAACCGGGACGGCCGCCCAGGCAGTGGACTGGTATCAGAGCGGCAGGTTAACGCCGGCGACCTTAAGTACGTCAAGCGCCGAAGAAGAAGATCATGGGCAAAGTTCAAGTAAGTCCAAGTCCAAGGGAGAGTCCACGTCGAAATCACTTTAGAAAACAAACGTTATGACGAACTCGATCATTAAATTATTTCTTTTTTTCCTGCTGGTTGTTTTAGCGCTGGTTCAAGTCACGCTTTTGCTGGGCTACTATTGGGCGTACCCTAAAACCGGAACTGAAGCAGTGGCGGGCGGACCGGAACCGGCCGCGATTCAAGTTTCCGCCATCTTGACGGCGAATGATCCGGGCGTGGCCGTGGCGCGTGTTCGACCCGCCGTGGTCTACATCACCGGCCATCCCATAGCCGCGACATCGTCCCTGCCGCCCACTGTGGGCATTGTTTTTACACCGACTTCACTCCCCGGTGACAAAATGGGATCGGGGATGATCATTGATCCCGCAGGCTACATCCTGACCAATTACCATGTTGCGTCAGTCATGACGGATATTCGCGTCAGTCTCTTCGGACATCCGGAAGGCGCCTATGCCGCGGAAGTGATCGCTCTGGACGCGCAAAATGATCTCGCGGTCATCAAAGTCAATACCGGCTTCCCTCTGCCGGTCGTAACACTGGGTAACTCAGACACACTGGAAATCGCAGATGAGGTGCTGGCCGTCGGTTGTCCTTTCAGCCTGGAGCAGTCCGTAAGTCACGGGATCATCAGCGACACCAAACGTACCGTCAACATCGAGGGACGGGATTATGTGGATTTGATTCAGACCGACGCGGCCGTCAATTCCGGAAACAGCGGGGGACCATTGATCAATACGGCCGGAGAAGTGATCGGGGTCAATGTCGCTATTTTCGCTCCGAACAGGGTCTACTGCGGTGTTGGATTTGCAATACCCGTAAACCGGGCAAAATTGTTCCTTATGAAGATCAAAAAACAATGAAAGGGTGAAACGAAATCATGTTGAATATCGTTGTGGGGCTTTGTCTTTTGTGTGTCGGGATCTTCGGGATAATGACGAATTGGTGGGCTGTTTTCGATTTTGTCAAAGTCGTTATTCCCGTCGGCATTGTTATTTTCGGGGTATTGTCTGTTCTGGCAGGGATCGGCAGCGTCAGAAAATCCAAATAAAGAAAAGAGAAAAAGCGAAAGGAGGTGAAATCGTATGACTTTCGGTAGCATATTGCTATTAGCGGTTGTTATAGCGTTGATCGTAATCGGTGCAAAGTTAAGGAACAATTCCCGGAAACTGCAGGAATTGGAAGAGCTTTTCATCAAAGAGTAGCCTCTTAAACCGTACCGCTTCGTGCGGACAATCGTAATGGTTACTACGGTGGAAGTTCTGATTTGTCCGCCGAGGAAAGGAGTCTGATAATGAGCATAGGAAGCCTCGTTCTGCTGGCTGTAATTGTGTCGGTATTCGTGATCGGTGCAAAAGTAAAGAAAACGACCCGAAAACTTCAGGAATTGGAAGAAAGCATGAGCGTGAAGTAACGACCAACGCTGAAAGGAGGAAATATTATGGCGGGGACAATTGGTGTAGCGGATGGCACAGGCCCCCTGTTGCTGCATGATCCCACTGATTTGGCAACGGTGGTCACGGCAGGCACAACCTCAGTGGGCGTAGCGGATGGCACAGGTCCCTTGTTGCTGCATGATCCCACCGATTTGGCAACGGTGGTTACGGGCGGCACAACCACGGCGGGGATAACGACGTCCGGAACAACCCTTTCAACTTCAAGCAGCGGCGTACAGCTTTCCACGAGCAAGGCGTCACTCTCCAGTTTATGGGCATCATCGGGGAGTCAGACCGCGACGAGTGCAGCGGTATTGGGCGGTGCCCTTGCAATCGGGGCGATGTTCCTTACCGGCGCTCTTTTTGCGGGCGTCGGCCTTCTCAGTTACGCCGTAACGAAAGCGGCAATTGAGCCGTGATTTCGCAGGGTTCAGAGGACAGTTGTCAGGGGCAGGAGGACGTTCGAAGCTACTTTTTCTGCACCCTGCACCCTGACAACTGCACCCTGCAAACGAGTTCATTAGGCGGGAGACGATATCATCGTCGCACAAAACAAACGGACCGACATTCACCTCACCCGAAAACGAAGGCATAAAGATCATTCAAGCGATGAGGATAAGAAATGAAAACCAATCAAGATAATTCCGATACGCTGGATGCGGCAGTGAGAGGCGCCATGGCGGTTATTGACTACTCGGGCATGGTAGTGTGGAGTGTTTTGAGCAGAAGCGGCTGCGCCATAAAGAAAAATGTGCCAAAGATGGGAAAACGTATCGGCGGAAATTTGTCAGACCCCTTTACGGCAAGAAAGATGAAACCCCGGAAGGACGGCGGCCGGAAAAAGCCGCAGAACCTCAGGACAACCCGGCCGATTGAAGAGAAGATCGCCCTGATTGAAGAGAGGCTGGCAAGCCTGGAAAAACATGGCGTAAGAATTTCCGAAACTGGAGAATACCAAAAGAAGCACAAGGAACTGGATGATGAACGGAGAGGTCTCTTGGCCTTAATCGTTGAAGAGAACAAGGAACTGAAGTCCCTGCTGAACACGTGAAGGAATCTTGAAATTTGGAAATTGGGAACGGGCAAACATATGGAATATAAAAAATCTTGAAGGGAAAACAAATGGGGAAAGATTTCAAGTACAAAATGAGACATATTGGGGATGCCTTTGCCGAGCAGACTGAAAATCTGGGCCGTGCCGCCAAGGGGTTTGTTCATGGAATTACCATCACATACAATATGGATGGCCTGGAAAATGAAAAAAGAAAGGTTGTTGCGGAGATAGGGGAAAAAATGGCTGCCGCCGGAAAAGAGGACCCGATGTTCAATATCTCGGAGGATAAAGCAATGACGGACCTCCTCTCCAAACTGGACCGGATTGACGAACAGATTGAAACCCTCAAAAGGGAACGGAAAGGGCGGTTATACCCGGGGAAGTTTACAACAAATGGGTCGCCGGATGCATCGTAATCCCATAAAACCGCTTCGCACGTTGAATCCATGAACCTTCGAACCCGAATACGGTAATGGCAGTGAGGCATGTTCAAGGGAGGTTGCGCCTATGTCGGAAAAACCCCGGAAGATACTGCTCTTAAACCATGATTCAAAAACAACAGAGTTCGTCAAAAACGTCTTTTCCGAAACCTGTGACGTAACCCTTGCCGGCAATCCCGCTGAAGTTTCCCAAAAGGCCGACGACGGCTTTGACGTCATCCTTACGGGATATGTTGCTCCCGAAATTTCCGGGGAAAAAACAACCTCGTATCTCAACAATATTCAAAAGGTCTTTGACGATGCCGTATCGGACTTGCGGAAAAAAACGGCTGCCGATGAAACGCTCCTGAAAGAAAGGGAAAAAACGCAGGCGGATATACTGGCATTTTTGCAGAAACATGTGCGACAGGCCGAGCAGGAAAAGGCTCGGACCAAACAAGAAATGCAGGCGGTGACTGAGAAAAGTGAAATTTATCTGAAAGAAAAGATTGAAGCGGAGGAAAAAGCGGAAGCAGCCCTGAATGAAAAACATGCGGCGGAGAATAAATCGGAAAAGGCCTTGACAGCTCAATCCGATGCTGAAGAGGCGACTGCGGCGGCCCTGAAAGCCAAGGCGGAGGCGGAAGAAAAAGAGGGTCTTGCCCTGAAAGCTCGGGAAGAAGCAGAAGCCAAAGCGGACGCGGCTTTGAATGACAAGCGCGAGGCGGAAGCGGGCATCGCCAAACTTCGTGAGGAAGACGCCGGGCGTATTGATCACCTTTCCGGTGAACTCAATCGATTAACCGAAGAATTGGAAAAAGCAATGGCCCTTGCAGAACAGAACCATGCGGAAAAGGTTTCCATAGAAGAAAACCTCACCAAACTTCAGGATAACTGGGAAAAGTACGTAGCGGGTGCATGATATGTTTGAAAAGGACGAGAAAGCGATCATCCGAAAGATTGTTGAGTTGCAGAAAGCCTATGTTTCCGCACGCAGGGAGTTCGGCGAATTAAAGATCCGGGAGGTCGAAAAGCATACTGAATTGGGCAATACCACCGTTGAATTGAAGGCCGCCCTGAAGGACTCACGAATCGGGGATAGAACCATCAGAAACATGGAAAATGAGATCGCGGTGTTTAAGAAAAAGATCTCCGAGATGGACAGCGATCTTGAATTCGTATCCCGGGAAATGAAAAGAACGGATGCTGAATTAGAAAGATTGACCGCACAAAAGAGCGATTTGACGGAAATTCTTACGCCGGTCAAATCGCAATTACAGCAGTCCATGGATGTCCTCGAGGAAAATGAAAAGGAAATGCAGGCAATACTTTCCGCCACTGAACCGCGAAAAGATCAAAAGGCCGGTTTAGTGGCGGAAATATCCGAAAAGCTGTCAAATGGGGCGACTGACAAAGAACAGAGCAGCATGGCCTTGGACATGTTTTCCATGGATTTTGGAAAGCTGGCCGTAGAACGGGAAGAGATCAAGGGGACGTACCAAGAAAGAGAAAAGGTCGTTTCCGACTTAAAACATGAAGCAGAGAGCCTGAGGGAAAAATGCGTTTCCATGGAAGAAGTCGTCAGGTTGGAGAAAAAAAAGTCCCGGTTTGAAACCGAAGTGAAAGAACTGGAAAGGGACACCCTGATCGGCAGGGAGCAAACAAAAGGACTGCAAACGGCGCTGACCCAAAAAGAAGCAGATCTGAAACCGATTTTGTCCGGAAAGAAAGAAAAGGAGACGCTGGTTGAAACCCTAACGGCTGAAGTCGCAGCATTTGACGAACTGGCCGAAAAAGCGAAAGTCGGCAAAAACAAACTGGATGAGTCTGATTCCCGGGTTAAGGAAACGATTTCCCGTTTAAAAAAACTGTTTTCCGGCGGATTCCAATACGAACTGGAATTTGACTCAAAAATGGGCATGGCCTCGTAGTTGTACGGCGCCGAAAGGGGGGGGGTAAAATGGAAGAAGCTGCTGTCAACCGCACAAAAAACCCCGAAAAAAAAGAGCTTATCGCGTACATCAACAGGTTAAGCACCTTTCTTTCCGCAAAAAAGAAAAAGGCCATTCTTGAGGCGGATCTGCTGAAAGTCAGCAGGGAAATAACGTACATGAAGCTTGCACTTGAGGAAACCCAGAAAAAGATTGACATAAACAAGACGTCTGTCAACGGGATTTCACCCGAAATCAACGATTTCAGAAACAGGCTTGCAAGCCTCGAACAGGAAAAGCGACCCCTTGAAGATGAATACAACCGGCTTTCGGACATTCAGATCAATATTGAGAAAAACCGAGCGGATATTGAAATCAAGAAATCCATCATGGAACATCTGACCAAGGATATTCTGAACATCGAAGAAGAGACTTTGGTGTTGAAAAAGCGGGAAAACCAGACCCGGGACCAGAAGCAGCACGTTCTGGAGGAAATTGATTCCGGTAAACAGAACCTGAGCAAGCTGGACGAAGAAATAGGGGTCATGACGACTACCAGAGACCTGCTGTGCGGACAGGTTCCCGACTTTATCGAGATCGAAGAATTCCCGAGTCTGCAGGGCGCAGATCAGAGCGTGGGGGAATATACATCTGATGTCAAAAACGCAATGGAAAAGATGGGAAATGATATTTCCACCTACAGGAAAGGGATAGCGGAAAGCCACAACCTGGAAACATCCCTGACCCGGGAGAAGAAAGACCTGGAAAGCCGTTTCCAAGCCCTTTGGACCAAAGTAAAACCGGATGCGGATAAAGACGATTTGGGCCGCGAAGTCGCCTCCCTCTCCAAACAAAAAGAGGATTTTGCAAGTGAAATAGCCACCCATCAGGATGAGATTTCCCGCATGCAGCCCGCGGTAACGGAATATGAAAAAAAGCTTGAAATTGAAAGAGAATCAGATCTGCGGCTGGATAAAAAGGCCCGGTATCTCAAAGAAAGAAAACAATTCATTTCCACTCTCGATGATGTTGAAGTGGAAATGAAGAAAATGAGAGATCAAATCGCGAAATCAAATATGGATATTGAAACAAATAACAGCTGTCTGACCGTTATCAGTAAGGTAAATGGCGACATGGAAGCCATCGGCCAAAAAACGGCCCTGTCCCTTGACGCCTGCGTCAAGGCGCAAATGGAACTTCAAAGCATCGTATTATTGGGGCACGGCATCTTATACGGCGGTAGTTCCGGGTGATATTAATTTTCGATTTTCAATTTTCTTAGGTTGGAAAGGAGTTTCGCATGGAAAAGGAACGGAAGGGTGTGTGGGGGTTCACTGTAAAAGTGTTGAACGAAGCAGGCGGCGCTCTGGTGGATCTATATGAACTGGGCGAAAGCGCTGTGGACATGGTCGGCTGCAAGATTAAAAAAGCGCCCGGGTTGAAAAAGAAAACACGGGGAACCCTCAAACCGAAAGGCACGTCCCCCAAAAGGAGCGAAGACCACGCTATTGAGGATAAGATCAAGGAAAAGGAATCCAAAATTGAGGGCCTCTACCGGGAAATCGGAAAAGAAGGCGTCAGCCATACCGAAGCCGGCGCGCCTCTGGATACGGAGACTGTAAAAGGTCTGATTTCCGATGTTAAGGAATACGAGAAAGAAATCGCGAGACTCAAGGGTCGGATAGCGGAATTGGACGCCCAAAAAGATGAAAGCGCAGTGGAAAGCTTGAAACCGGATCAAAAGATCGCGTTCGCCGAGGCACCCGGAGAGACAAAGGAACCGGAACTTCCCTTACATGCGGCAATGGCGGCGGCCATCGAAACCGGTTTGCGATCCGGCTCGTTTGAATTTGCTTCTGAAAAAGCAAAATTTGAAAAAGTTGCCGCGGACCTTCTTGAAACGGAGATGGAGATCAAGATCCTTGCCGTAGCGGAACTCGGTAAAATGAAAAACAAGGCTGCCTTGCCGGTGCTGGCCGAAGCTGCCGGGTTTGAGGACCCCAATCTGACCCTGGAGATTGTTAACGCTCTGATCGATATCGCCGATTCCAGCGCCGTCAAACTATTCAAGGACCAGGCACAAAATCCCCACTACCGGGTGCGCGTCGCATGCCTACGTGGCCTGTACAAACTGGCCGCGGGAAATGATGATGAATCGACGCAGATTCTGATCCACGCGATGCAGGATGAACACCCCGATGTCAGGAAATCCGGCGCCACCTTCATGGGCTGGAAAGGGAGTGAAGATGCCGTTCCGGCGCTTGTTCAGGGATTGAAGGATGAAGATGGAAAGGTGATCAAGGCGGCCATGTCGGCGCTTTCGGCCATCCGGGACAAATCGGCCGTTCTACCGCTCATAAAGGTATTGAAAAATGAAGACCTTGAGCTAAAGAAGAGGGCTTTGGATACCATCAAGATGATTACGGGTGAGGAGATCGTCTTTGATTTGCAGGCGGGCGGCGAAGAGTTGGATAAGGCGACCGATGAACTGATTGACTGGTGGCAGAGAACCAGGATGGGAGAGACAGAAATAGATCAGGACCTGGCGTTTCCCGATGACGATCAACACGCGCCTGAAGCGGAGGAAACCCGGGAGACGGTTGACATTGAGGAAACAGTGACACAGGAGGAACCCGGAGAACCTGCGTCCACTGATGAAACACCGAAAGAAACAGAAGAAGAGCCTGAAGAAGAGCCTGAAGCGGATACTTTGACCAAAAAAGAGTTGATCAAAAAACTCAAGTCGGAACTCATCGCTATCTGTAAAGATCTCGGCATTGACTGCGACGAAAAACTGACCAAAGCAGAGATTACGGATCTCATCGTTGAACGTAATACGTAAACGTCGGCGGGAGAACCCATAAACCACTCAACCCGTTTTGGTCTTCAAAGTGGATAATCCATGAATGAATCAGCGCCAATCAAGGAAGATGTGGGTCTTTCCGGGGAGGCCGAAATCCTTAAGAAGGAAAACAAGATCCTGTCCGTGAAGTTAAGAGATCTGGAAGTTACTCTTGTCAAGAAAAGGGGGAAATCCAAAGCCCTGTTGGAAAGTTCAGAGGAACAGAAGGAACGTCTTCTGGCGTTGGTCGCTGAAGAAAATGATCTGGTGCAGGAAATAGATTTTTTTGCTTCCGAAAAGAACAAAATGGACAAGATCTATGCCGACGTTTCAGCAAAATATGAGGACAATATGGGAATTCTTGAGGGCATGATCAAGGACGTGGGATTCTTGAAAGGCGAGATCGGCGCCCTGGTATTGAAAATGGGCATGCTTGAAGAAGAAATTCCTGAAAGATACAGGGACGCGGACAACCTGGACAAAAAAATTAAAGGCACTTTCATCAAGGCTCTGAACGACCTTCAAAACAGGGTTGACGTTGTTGAAAGAAAGGCAAAGGTCCTCTACTACCAAAAGGAGAAGACATGACACCTTCAGCTTTGAAAGAAAAAGAGGCGTCTAAGGAACACCATTCCGTGGCGCCCGGTTCAGTCACCGCAGGAGAGACCGATCAGGCCATTATATCGGAGATCAAAGGCCTTGAGATCCTGAAGGAGGGAACTTACGCGGTTGATCTCGAAAACACAATCTCTGATATGCTGGATGTCATCAAGCGGATGGAGGCGCAACTTGAAAGCGTTTTAAATTTAAACGCCAAGCTTGAAAGCGATCTTGATGCATCTAAAGGCCTGATTGTCGACCTTCATTCTGAAAAAACCCATCTTGAAGAGAAGATTTCCCGCATGGAGGAAGAAATGCCTTCAAATCGGGAACTCCTGCTGGAGATCGACGAACTGACTGAGGAAAGAAATGACGCTCAGGCCACTATCCACGCCATGAAATCGAAAATCGAAAGACTTCAGGCGGAAATCCACAAGAACTTGAAACAGATCGGCCGTCTCAAGGAGGACAAACAGGACATCATCCTCGAAATGGATTATGTAGAAGCGAAACTGAATGCGGCGCTGAAGAAGAACCATGACAATAGGAATGAAATGGACGCTTTGCGAGGGGAGCGATTGACACTCATTGAGAAAAGGCGTTTTCTTGAATCCGAACTAATAGAAACAAACAAAGAGAAATTTCGGCTTTTCCAGGAGCTAAAGGATGTATGATTCGTCTGATATTGCTCGACTATCTGAAGAAAACAGGACTTATGCGACCCGGATTGGCGAATTGTCCGCTGAAACTAAACGAATCGACAATTCCCTTGAATCTGTCAGCAAAAACATGGGAACAACCGGGGAAAAAATCAGGGAATATCAGGGCAGGATTAAGAACCTGAAATCGAAAAGCGGGTTAGTGGTTGCCGAGCTTAACAATATTAAACTGAAAGTGATAAGCTCCGGGGAAGACGAGGAAAGCACCCGGTTACTTCGAAAAACACTGACCGAGGAATACGAGAACCTGAAAAATGAAAGAACCGTCCTCGTCAAACGAATCCAAAAGATGGAAACCGCTCTGGATGAAATTTCAGATCAAAGGGAGCGGCAACTGCCGAAATTGAAAAAATACGATGGCATGCTCAGAAAAGCGCGGAACGTATTTTATGATGCCGAAAGCAGGATGGAAGTTTCCATGAAACTCAAACAGGGAAGAACCTCCTGCAAATTTCGGTGCAATTAAAACCCATCAATTGAACATTGCAATCGATCATGCGTAGATTTGTCGCATCTTCCGGTAAAACCTTCCCATGATAAAAAAGTATCCTTAATCTAGGGCGTTTACTGCGATGTTTCCATTCCGAATGAGTAAAAACTCCCAATCCGCCGGCCATTTTCTCTTTCCCCGTCGTGCCGGTTATCTCATGGATGTTTCATTTCATTTTACCCCCAAAGCCACGGATGGCACAGATATTGCAACCCGCTTAGAACATGATCAACCCAGGCAAAGGACGGCAGAACAAATGTTTACTTTTATTATTATTTTGGTCATCGTTTATATCCTCTACCGTGTTCACCAAAGGTTTAAGCGGCAACAGGGCGTCATAGACCGCTTGCAGAAAAGGATGGATCGGTTTTCCGCCAAAGATAAAAAGAACATGTAACCCTTATCCGCCGAAAAGGCTGTAACCTGTGAATCGGTAACCGACACCCGTCGCGGACGGGTATTCTATATGAATGGGCGCGGAGGTGTATGGGCATGGCAAAACAAAGTGACTTGGGGGATTTCGGAGAAGAACGAAATGAATCGGTAATGGTGGAAGGAGAAACTTCAGCGAATCCCGCCGGCGATAAAAAGGCGGAAAAGCGGGTTGAAAAGGCGGTGGAAGCCTCGCAGAAAAATGTGGTGACCAGAGAAAAACCGATTGGAGAGGGGGCTGAAACCCTGAAAGGGCCCATCGGACTTGACATCGGAACCAGCCATATCATCGTCGCACAAAACAAGCGGAGGGACATTCACCTCACCCGGGAACTGAACGCATTCTTCACGGTTCCCGTCAGTAAATTTTCCAGGCAGATCCTCAATCAGAAAGAAATCAATTATTATGAACTCGAAGACCAGTTCTACGTTATCGGTTATTCATCCCAGAATTTTGCCAACATGTTCAACATGAACACAAGGCGACCCATGTGTCAGGGGGTCTTGAGTTCCATCGAAAACGAAGGCATAAAAATCATTCAAGCGATTTTAAAGACCCTCATGGAGAAACCCAAGCAGTTCGGAGAAACATTGTGTTTCGGGGTTCCGGGCGACCCCATCGATAGGCCCGGCGCCGTGATCTATCACGAGTCCATGCTCAAAAGGGTTATTGGAAGTTTAGGGTATACCCCCATATCGGTCAATGAAGGGATGGCAATCGTCCTTTCAGAACTTTCACAGGATGATTTTACGGGAATCGGGATCAGCATGGGCGGGGGGATGTGCAACGTTTGTCTGTCGTATCTTTCTTTCCCCGTCATTACCTATTCCATCCAGATGGCCGGGGACTATATCGATCTGATGGTGG
>Ga0233431_1002860_pt1 | contig 22616 bp, 15 predicted proteins | sample SI_118_April2016_FD_179867 | JGI IMG/M metagenome (GOLD analysis project Ga0233431, IMG submission 179867) | Seawater microbial communities from Saanich Inlet, British Columbia, Canada - SI_118_April2016_200_MG | ecosystem: Environmental > Aquatic > Marine > Inlet | place: Canada: British... | reverse complement strand
GAGCAACGGGTGGCGGTGGTCAAACAATTCAGCCCGGAGCTGGCATCCCTGAACGCCGGTTCCATGAATTTTGCCATCTTTCCGGTTTTGGAAAAATACAAGGAATTCAAACACGATTGGGAACCTGAATACCTGGGTATGACCGAGGATTTTATTTTTCCCAATACCTTTAAGACCCTGAAACAATTCAGCGGGTATTTCAACCAGGAAGGGACCAAGCCGGAATTCGAGGTTTATGATGTGGGGATGCTCAGCAACCTGGCGTTTCTGGTTGAAAAAGGACATATTCAAAAACCCCTTTACCTGCAGTTTGTGCTGGGGATTCTGGGCGGCATGCCGGCCACGGTGGGAAACCTGATGTTCCTTCTGAATACCGCAAAAGAGTTGTTCGGAAGCGATTTTGTGTGGTCGGTTTGCGCAGCAGGCCGGGAGCAGTTCCGCATGTGCAACATGGCCCTGCTCATGGGAGGCAATACCCGCGTGGGTCTGGAGGACAACCTGTATCTGGAAAAAGGCGTCAAAGCCAAAAGCAACGGAGAACAGGTGGAAAAGATTATCCGGATCGGCAGAGAACTGGGACTGGAGCCCGCCACCCCCGATGAAGCCCGGACCATTTTGGGTCTGAAAGGGCTTGATCAGGTAAAATATTGATCAGTTATCGCTCATGAGATGACCCACGGCCCCTTCCAGGCCGTCAATGGTCAACTCGAACATGGGGAATATTTCCCGAATCATATTGATGCTTCGGGTATAGGGCCATTCCGCCGCCATCTTGGGGTTGATCCAGACGGAGTGGGGGAAGGTGTCGGCAATAAACCGCAATCTCTCATGGCTGGGGCGGGAGGACCTTTCCTCGATATGGATGCTCCCGTCCGTGGCCATCAATTCGTAGGGGGCCATGCTGGCATCTCCCACAATAACCACGCGGGTGTCCGGGTCCCTTCGGATCAGATCATCAATTGCGTACGGTTTTCGGTACCGGGCAGGATCCTGCCAGATCTGGTCGTAAATGGTGTTGTGGAAAAAGTAAGTATTCACTTCCTTGAACTGAGCCCGGGCGTAGTAGAAGAGGGTCTGCACCATTTCGATGTAGGGATCCATGGACCATCCTCCGTTATCGATGGCCAGGATGACTTTCAGGCGGTCTTTTAAACTCCGCTCAAAAATAATCTCTATCTCCCCTGCGTTTTTCATGGTCTGGTAAATGGTCTCATCGATATTGACCACGTCCTTGGGACCACTGGGCACCATATTCCTTAACCGTTTCAGGGCCTCACCGATCTGGGCCTGGGTCAGGGGCCCGTCCTGGGAATAGTCCTTGTACCGCCTGTCCATGGCCACCTTTACAGCGGACTTGTTTCGGGAAACACCGCCCACCCGCATGCCGCCCGGATGATAACCCGAATGGCCCACGGGAGAGGTGCCGCCCGTACCGATCCATTTGGCGCCCCCGTGATGTTCTTCTTTTTGTTCTTCCAGGCGGTCAAGGAAGTATTGAAGCAGTTCTTCCGGGCTCAATTTACTGAGCTCGTCCTCATCCATCCCCAGTGCGTCAGCGACCCCTTTGGGATCCTTCAGCCATTCTTCCAGCATGGCCTGGGCCACCTGGCTGATTTCAAACCCCTCCGGTTCCTTCAACTCGGCGCCCTCAAAACGGTGTGCGAAAGCCTGGTCGTAGAGATCGAAGTATTTTTCACTCTTCACCAGGATGGATCTGGCCGCCGTATAAAAGTCCTCAATGGATGTGATCAGACCCATGCCCAACGCCTCCTGTAGGCGCAAAAAACTGGTGGGTGATACCGGTATGCCCACTTTTCGGAGCAGAAAGAAAAAGCTGGTAAACATGTGTTTAGATCCTCATGCGGGCGGAGGCATTTTTGGCGATGGCATAGTCGGGGCTTTTCTTGAACAGAACCCCCAGGTATGGCAAGTCACCCTTCACCAGGTTCTTGGCCTTAAAATCGGGGTCCGCCTGCAGGGCACGAATCCAGTTGATGAGCTCCCTTGTGGCCGGCTTTTTTTCGATCCCGCGGAAGTCACGCACTTTATAAAAAGCACGAATGGAGCTTTCAAGGAGATCCTTGCCGATTTCAGGGAAATGGACCTGAACGATTTTGTGCATCATGTCGGTATCGGGAAAGGCAATGTGGTGAAAGTTGCATCGGCCCAGAAAGGGGTCGGACAGATCCTTCTTGGCGTTGGAAGTGATGATGATGACCGGCCTGTTCTTAGCAGTAACGGTCTTGTCAATCTCGATGATATCAAATTCCATCTGGTCCAGAACATCCAGCATATCGTCCTGAAAGTCCGTATCCGCCTTGTCTATTTCATCAATGAGCAGTACCACTTTTTCATCCGTCTTAAAAGACTGGCCGATTTTTCCCATTTTGATATATTCTTCAATGTCGCTCACGTCCCGCTTGGAATCCCCGAACCGGCTGTCGTTCAGCCGGGTGAGCGTATCGTACTGATACAATGCCTCGACCAATTTCATGCTGGATTTAACATTTAGAACAATGAGCTTCATGTTCAGGGCTTCGCTGATGGCGTGTGCCAGCATGGTTTTGCCGGTGCCGGGTTCCCCTTTCAGTAAAAGCGGCATCTCAAGGGCCATTGAAATATTGACGATCTGTGCTAATTCTTCATCCAGGACATATCGGGTGGCGCCGGCGAATTTCTGCCGGGCGCTGTTTTCTGGCTGCATGTTTTTGCTCCTTGATAAAAACGGGATTTTTTCATAGATTCTGTCAAACATTGACGGCCTTCGGTCATAAGGAGACCTTGACGAGGCCACCTCAAAATTGCAATCCTAGAAATTAAGCATTTTTGGGTATGGGTCAACATCATTTTTTCAAAAAGAACATATCACCCGAAAGGATCCAACCATGCCGTTAGCCTTTGAATCCATCAGCCACGGCACCATCGCCTTCGGCTTTTTCAATATTGATTCCGATATGCTGCTTCTGGATCGGTACTTCTTTTTTTCCACAGCGTTTTGCGGGTATATGGATGACATTGCAGCATGTGCGCCCAATGAATCCAAGCAATTATCCTGGCAGGTGTATCACATACCGGACCCCGAAAGAATCGGGGATCTCATGGGCGCCATTCACGGGGTTCATTTTTCCGGATTTATTGGGGAAGTGTACAAAAGATACCCTTTTCCCCAAAAAGAAGCGGATTTCAAACAGAAGCCCGAGGGGACCCGGACACAGGATATTGTTGAGGCGATCATCGAGAAATATGGAGAACGCACTGAGATACAGTTCACCCTGGATAAAACCGGGAATGAAGCAGCCATCGGCCCCTACCGGTTCACCAGAAACGGATTTCAGGCATTGATCCGTTATGTGTGGCAGGGGGGGTACCCCCGGTGGCGGGATGAACAGCCACCTGATTACGTCCTGGCCATGAGGGATTCGATTCGCGCCAGCCGTTGTGAATTGCTCCAGGGTCTCGAATTGTCTCCATAACAACCGTTCCCATCAAAATCAATTCTGATCCGACTTATAAATATCAACCTTCGTCTCAAGGCATTTTCGTAAAGATAGATCATTCACACCGATTTCAAACCACGATTGAGGTTTTTGATAAAAATCCAAACCCCGGCCGATTTTAATGACCCATCCATTGTCGATTCGGATTTCCCGGTCGTGCATTTTGGGGTCCAGTTTGATGTCTAAAACGATGTCGATTTCAAGGAGGCTTTGTTTGAGTTCTTCCAGATTATCCCGCATCTCCGAAATATTGGTGCCATCATCATAGCTGGTGATGAGATGAATTTTTCGAATGGTTGTGTGTTTGACAATGGTTTCGCACAGGCGGATGAAATTCTGGATTTGATGCCTCGCACGGATATAGGGATCTTCTATGGTAATTTCTTTTGCGCCGCTTAGATATGGCCCGATAATCGTTTCATAACTGAATCCCGTATCCCCATAAAAAATGGTGTAGTGCTGCTCTTTCAGATCTGGAAGCGCTGGTTCCTGCCCGGCATCTTCACGCTTTTCATCAATGGGGGGTTCCCTCACATCAACCGGCGTTTCCACCTCTTCGGGTTCAGGCTTTTCTTCTTCCGCTGCTTCTTCCGGGTCTTTTTCCCGGACACCGGCGTCTTCATCGTCAAAATCCATATGAAGGCTTTTGCGCTTGGGCTGCTGGGTGGCTTTAATGTCTTTCGATTCCGGACAGTAAACAATGACTTCTTTTCCATCCGCGGTGAAAAAGGAAAGATCGATGTTTGCAAATTCATCATCGGGCTTCCGCTTGTTCATCTGTTCTTTGATTCTGCGCCGGGCCTCCACCGCATACGCCACATACTCGTCAAACTCTTTATCCGTGGGGACATCAATGGGATGAAGGATCTTTAAGAACGCACACAATGTTTTTTTGATACCGATTTCATCACGGCCTTCGATGGCTTTTCCCAGTCGAACACGACGGTTCACGTCTTCATATTTGTTTTGGTGTTTTAATTGATAGTGAAACGCTTCGGCCAGGTAATCTGTAATGAACCCGTAATTGTTGGTGAGATATGCGGATGTGTTTTTGGGGATTTCCCATCCCGGCAGATAGCAGGCATATCGATCCATGATGGCCAGGTCGAATTCCTTTGGCAGGGGTAGAAAAAGATCATATTCGCTGGATCTGACAATCTGTTCTATGGAGTGATCAATATTCCCCACAAAGGCCATGCTGGCATCGGCAATAACCTCCACGCCGCGCGAAAACCGCCCGTTCGCCATATAATCCTTCATGATCTGGATGGTATCCGGGTCCTTGATCTTAATGCCCGCCACCTCATCAAAGGCAACCGTATCCCAAAAGCCGACCAACCCCATTTTTTTTCGTGCATTGTTATAGAAGAGCACGGCTTTGGTTGACTGACCCCCGCTGATCAAGGTGGAATAGGGTGAAAACTCGCTGAAAAAATATGATTTTCCGGTTCCCCTGGGGCCAAGCTCAATAAAATTAAAATTGGCCTCTACCAAAGGCGCCAGACGGGCGACATAATGAAATTTGAGACGCGGCGTTAATTGGGTGGGCTCTAATCCAACGGATCGCAGAACAACATCCAGCCATTCATCCCGCGTAAGTTTTTTCCGATCTTCACCATAGCGTTCAAAATCGAATCGACTCAGCTGAATGGGTCGCAGATCATCAACGACAAAGGCATAGTTGTCCTCATCAAACTCATTGTAGGCAACGGTAATTTCCGCCCATATGCCCCCTTCCAGCAGCCGGTCATTGTCCCGATAAAATTTTTCGCCGATGGCAATGCGCTGGGAGTTGAAATTTTCCAGAGATGCCCAGTGACGTTTTTCCTTCTCGACATATCGAACATGCACTTTGTCGATAAACTTATGTTTCCCGTTGGTGGCCACTTTGGATTGGGCTGCATTGGCCTCGTCCGGCCTGACATAATTATCCTGAAGCGTTGCCAGTACCGCTTCCATGCCTGCCTGGATTTCTTCAGGGTCATCACTGGCGCAATACCGTGCCAGCAAGAACTCCAACACAAACGTGGGGACATTGGTGCCCTTTTTGATTCGATGCAACAGGTCTTTTCGGACGATCCGGCCGTCAAAAACAGAACTTAACTTTTTATCCAACTCATCCATGATCTACACCACATAATCGGTTTTTAAATCCAGTTTGTGGAAGATTGCCAGTGTTGACGGGTTCATGGCCTTCACGGCAAATTTTCCATGATATTCTTCCTGCATTTTCAATGTCACTTTCAGGCGTTCCCCGGCCTTGATGGTAATGGTTCCGGTTGCCGGATTGACGATGCCGCCGGCTTTGGCTTCTCCCACCACATTGTTGTTTTTATCATGGGCCTCAAGGAGCAGTTCAATTTCATTTTCCTGAACAAACATTTCCATCTGCGGTTTTTCATATTCCACATCCATGACCGGGAATCGTGATGTGATATGCTTGACATCTGTTTTATAGGATATTTTGATTCTGGCTTTCTCTTTTATGGGTTGTTCTTTGCTCAGGCGGATGGAAATGACCGGGACAATGCATTCCTGCAGAGAAATGCCGCCGTGGAAATAAAGCTCCCCCGTACGATAGGCAACCAGACTGCGAGGACCCGCGACCTTTTTAAAATCCCCCCGCATACCCAAATGACTCGCGGAAAAAACAAAGTTCGCACTGTCTGAAACACCATCTCCCAGTGCCAGACGATCATGCACAAACAACCAATCCCCGTTTGGCTTTGTAGAGACATCGCCTGCTTCCGTATGGGGATTTAGGAAAAACCCATGATCCGTGGCAATCACCACCTCATGAAACCCCATGCCTTTTAATTTATGGATGGCCACCCGAATGCGTTTTAAGGCGTCTTGAATTAACCGGAGGGTCGATTCCGGATCCGTTTCCAGGTAAGCGTCAATTTCAACGCTTCGAATCACCAAAAGGTCCACTTCCGCTTGTATCTTTTTCCGGGGCTTAATAAACTCCGCCAACTTCATTTCTTCAAACCGCTGACCGTATCTATTTCGCATCACATCCATGCGTTGTTTTACGGATGTGATTTTTGCAGTCCCCAAAAGAGGTATCACTTTTTTATCTTCTTTGGTCAGTTTAAGGGTGTTTCCCGCGCCCGGCAGCAAACCGGCCATACCCACCGATGTGATACTTGGCAATTGTGCCATCGCAGCCATCAATTCAGCGGGATCGTCTTCCGCAAGTTGCTGTTCCAAAGCCACGCCCAGCTCATAGCGGAGCGAATCGATCATGAAAAGGGCGACTTTATGACCGCTTTCTTGAAGTTTGGGGGTTATTTTGCTCTCAAAAAGGTCTGCATTGGAGAGTCTTCCAAGGGGCGGCCAGCCCGCTTTTTCCACATGACGGATGAATAAGTCCTGTACCCTTGACGACAGGTTGCGGTATTTGCTTCTGGCTTTTTCAATGATTTCATTCATCGAGGAATCAGAGGTCATGCTGTCGGCGACGGATTGCTCAAATTCCCTTTGAAGCCTGTCGACCTCACGCAGGCCGCTCACATAAAAATCGATCAAGGCATCCATGTTCCGTGAGTAATCCGGCAATTGACGTTCAAAATCATCGCACGTTTCACACAGGGACAGGGCAGCACCCAGGAGCCCCCATTGCACCTGGCTTTCACCGATACCGGCCCAGACGTTGTTGGTATGTTGATCCAAAATGTATCGCGCCGCATCGGCATCATTGTGTTTAATGGCCTCCATGCCCCGGGTTAAAAAAGACCTTTCTTCAAAGGGAAAGGTGTCCCGCAGGCCAAGATCCCTGATGGATTTACAATGGCCCGGCAGGTCAAGTGCCTGTTCGATGGTCTGGGCACGCTGGATGTAGGGGGTCTGGGTTCGGTGGTCATTTCGAAGCCGTTCGCAAAGATCTTCAATAATCGGCTTTGCGGCTTCATTTGCACAAGGAACGTTTTCGAGGGATCCCGGCAAATCGGCCGGCAGATCGAAAACAAATTCACTGTATAAAACAAATCGCCAGAGTTCGTCTGACAGGCTTGACCAGGTTTTCCCCCGCGTGATGAGTTTTAACCCCAAACACACGGCAAACAGGTCTTTGGCTTCAGACACCCAGCCTTCTTTTGCTTCCAATGACTGTTTCTGCACATCCGTCGGCGCCAGAAGGGCAAAAAGGATATCATTTGCCGATTCCACGTTTAACGCCACCTGCAAATTCGGCCACCCCTTGCCGCCGCCAACCGCATCAATCACCGCAAAAGAAGGGGCCCGGTCCTGGTTGAAAATGCGGCGGATTTCCGTTGCGTGATCCGGTTTTGCTTTTAAACAGAGGTGCATGTAGGCATCCCCGGCCCCATCCGGGAACACGCTGCCGCAGGCCGTATAAAGCGCAAATGGGTCTTTCTGTTTGTCTTCTTCAGTCTCCGGTGCCTGGACCGGAACATATACGAGCAATCCTTCCAAACCTGTATTTGGGCGACCCAGGTTTTTTAATGCCTTTAATGCACGTTCCCGGCTGGTAATGCTGCTGTGGCGGGCATCAACCACTTCCATGGTATCTTCTGCCATCTCCAGGCACAGGTCGTGATAAATCATTTCCGGATCATAAACCACAAGGACGCTGTTTTTTCTTATGCGTGGCAAGAAAACTTGATTTTGCAGATATGCTTTAATTTTCACGGCATGGCTCCGAATGTCCGCTTGATGTCCTGTTTTTTCCTATAATAAGGGGGTCAATTGCCCGAACCTAATGGTAAATCCTATGTTTAATCAGGCACCTAAGCAATCATCCCATCATATTTTGAAATTATCCGGCAGTTCCGATTCATGTCCGGAAATGTCCGAATTGTTTTGCGCTGAACTAACCATTTCCATAAAATTTACAACGTGTTATTCTACATTTAAGGATCAATCCGGCCATGCCTGGATTATGTCCGGATTATGTCTGCTGGGTCCTCACATATCGCGTGCCCGCCCCTTTTCCCTTTCGTTCCAGGAAGGCCAACGCTTCGAGAGCCGTTAAATCCCGCCGTGCCTGGCGATCGGACACATCAGATGCGAAATTTTTCCTGTAATCTTTCGGTTTGATTTCATCTCCGGGATTCAACGCCTGGATCAGGGCTTCCTGGCGCTCATTTAATGGGGTCTCATGGGAAACCGAAGACTTTGCTGAATACAATGTCAGCGTCACACCGGACGGTTGGTCCTGCCATTTAGGCGCAGGCAATCCATGTTCCCGGCATGCATTGATGACTTTCTGCGTTCCCCGGCCGATTCGCTCCATCAGGCTTCTGATATAGAGTAAATGCGCCATATCCGGATTGGTCGGTAATGACGGGTGGTTTTTACGTAAATCCCCGACCTTCAGTTCTTTCGGCAGTCGTCCGGAGTTCCAAATTTCGATTCTGGTTGGATAAATCCCGATTGACAGACCTCCTGAAAAACCGGCGTAATCTCTGTGAGCAAATGCATTGACCAGTCCTTCGCGCAACGCATACACCGGATATTGCGGTTTATCTTCCCGCTGAAACCGGTCATTTTTAAAGTGCGAAGCGATCGGGACATTTCTCCCTGTAAAATCAAGCACTTTATTTAATACCTGAACCAGCGGCCCCTGAAAAACCCGGTCATCCGGATATTCATCCGATCCCTTATCTTCGGCAAAACGGGTGGCGCGAACCCGGACCTGGGGATGCCTTACGGCAGGATTCTTTGCGAAAAGCACATCAGCGGCCTGTGTGTACATCCCGGACCGATAGACCCCCAATTCCGCCAGGACCGCAATTTGATCCTTCGAATCCGAGAAGTCAAATCGACCTGATTTCAGTGCATCCTCGGTGGTTTTAAAAATTTCATGGGTGTCCAGATCTTCCGGTTCAAGCGCCACGGACGGTCGGCGCTCCCAACGGTCCGGTTCTATGGATTGGGACTGCACCATATCCCTGAGTGTCATTGCATCAGCGGTACGTGTTTTCGCTTTTTGGCGAATGTAAACCGCCCCTTCAAACACATAGGGCCGATCTTTTCCCCGCGGCACTTCAATACTGATAATCGATTGATTCTCTTCTTCATCCACATTGACGGAAAAAAACGCTTTCGGCGAGATGACGTCATTTAAAAAGGCCTGGAGATGCAAGGCAATGGGGCGGGCGTTTTCAATGCCGACAATTCTCCCCTTCTCATCGACCCCGCAAAAAACTGTTCCGCCTTTTGTGTTGAGAAAAGAACCGACCACTTTGGCAATGGCATCCATGGGTTCGGCAGAGGTTTGAAATTCCGTTCCAAGACCTTCACCATTTCGAATTTGTTTCTGAATGGTGTCGGGGATCATGGTTTAACCTCCTTGATAATTTGTTTTCCCACAGCCTTTGCATCTTTCAAGTGCTCCTCAACAAATCGCTCCACTTCCTGATAGCGATAAAATTGCGCGGATGCAAACAACTGCGCGTCGTCATCGGTTACGAACTTTTGAACCCAGTTTCCCTTTCGATCTTTCAGTTGAATGTCATGACGAATGGCCGCTTCATACATATCAATCACACGGAGATCATCGATGACCATATTTTCAGCAAGAACGAGTTCTGAACGTTCTTTTGAAGATTTATATCCAAGATTTCTTAACAGGGTGCGGGAAAAAACAACGTGGTCATGGGCCAGAATCCACCGTGGTTTATTGAGATCAATGGCTTTCAAAAGTTCCTGATGGGTGATGGACAGTGCGTCTGTATTTTCTTTTCCGCTGCCGTATTGGGTGGTGATGATGCTCAAAAACAAGTCGCAGTGTTTGACGGCATACAGGCAGTTTTCAAAGGCGGTTTTGTTCGGCAGCACCGGGACGGTGCCTTTATGGGACATCCAGACTTCATAGCCGAAGTTTGTGAGAATGGCATAAACACGATCCAATAGTTCCTCGATGCCGTAAACCGTGGATGAAACCATCACGATCAGTTTTGGCCTTTTTGCCATTTACACGTTTCCTTCCGTCTTTTGGGCAATGAGTTCCTTGAGCTCATTTTCAGATAATTTCTTCGGCACCCATTTGCTTTTGGGGTTTCCTTTTCGGTCTTTACCGGTTTCGATCTCTTCCCACAGATCATCTTCCAGGTCATGGGCAATGGCATAGGATCGGTCTTTGTGGCTGGCCCGGATCACCCGCTCGGGCCAGATGCTGTATGCCAGGTGTGCCCAGTCGTATTTGCCCTTTTCAAGAACATTCCAGGTCTTTTTCAGTTTGTTCTGCCAGGGTTTAAGTCGAAACAGTTTCCATAAGGGGGCTGCGGTGATCTGGACCCCGTCATTTAAATTGGGTTTCCAGAATTTGGCGATGCGCAGGAGTTCATCGTCAAAGTCTTTTAGCTCCACTGCCAGGTCAGATAGCTTTTCCAATTCCTTTTCTTCCTGGCGGGACCGGTTGGATTTTTTTCGCAAATTATCCACATCATCTGCGACCTGTTTTAGTTTGGGGCCGACAAAGTTATTGACGCAGGTATACAGGGTCTGATCGGTTAGCCGATGATAATAGAGCCACAGGGTATATGATCCAGAGGGAGTTGATAAAGGCCAATAAATGGGTGCCTGACGGCGGCTTTTGGAATAACGTTTTAGATGTTCGGCAAAAAATCTGCCGGGTTTGGAGAAGTATTCACGCAAATCGCGCACGCCAAGAATTTCACAAGCCTCCTGCTCAATATCGTTGGCCTTGTCTTTCCAGATAACTTCTATGGCTTCACGGAGGCAGGTGATGACGTCTTCGGGATATCCTTCATCGTCAACGATGATGCCTGACCAGGGTATAGATAGAGGGTAATCTGCTGGTATGTCATTGGAGTTAGCTTGATACCCAATAGAGTTCTGGAGTAGGCCAGGGGGACAAACAGGTAAGGGATCGAAAGGATCTGGCAATTCTGCTATGGATTTTTCTTTTGTTCCGTATCTTATATCCCAACGACCGAATACAGTACCGAAAAAATAACTAAGAAGCTCTTCAACCCATTCAATATAAACATTTTTCTTTATTACTTGTAGTTGATCAAATTTATCAATAATAATTTTTGCATTGGTTGAATATCCGTTCGACAGTACTTCTATTTGTTTATCGGCATAATAGCAATTCTTTGATAAAAATTTGTTAGTATCGTCAGTTTTTCTAAACTCTGAAACAATAGAATCGACTTCACTAGAAAGAAGCTGTTTCTGCTTGGAAATAGGCAAATTTATAAAATCCGATCCATTCAATTCGATAGGGTGTCTACCACAGACTCTTTCTATTTCTAAACGATCCTTATCATTCAATTCATATAATTGATATACTTTATTATCAATATCAAGCGTTAAATTCAGGATAGAAATCAATTTATTATTATAATATTTGTTTATTCTTAAAATAATATCTTTTAATGATTTAGAATAAGGAATTAAACAAAAACGTTGACAGGAAAAAAAGCGTGATGTTTCTATGCAAGATTCTCTCTCTGCAATTATCTTCCAAATACTCCGGGACATTTCCCCTAGCGTTGAACTTATTTCACGAAAAGAGCTTGGAACCGGAACGCCACCCACAATAGATTGCGTAAATTGCCGTGCAGCGCCATCACCGCCAGCTAAACTGAGTTCAACAAAATATTTATACAATTTACTATTGGTTAAGGCCAGCATGCCACTAATGTCAACATTGACATTTGAAGGTGCAATTACAGGACCTTTACAATCAAAAATACAACAACTCGGCATTGCACGGGGACTAATATCACTGGTAGTTCTTTCTGTATAAGTTAAAGCTTTTTTAAAATAAAATGATATATTCTGGGGCCGGGATGCGAGTTTTCCTTTTTTGAAAAAGTTAGAAATTTCTCTTCCTTCATCTTTCCAATTAACAGTTAAATGAATATCACCATAATAGGGAGCATAATTACCTCCTTTTGCATAATATGCCCACTTTTTATGGCTTTTGTTGTCATACTTTTTGTTATGAAATTTTAATATCTCGGTTTCAGGAACTTCCCAGGCCAAACGTAAAAATCTATCATTATCAGCAGTTATAAGACCTTGCCGGGCAAAGCCAAATTGCCCTTCTAAAGGGCGGTGCTTTCGAAAAGTCTTCACAATTCGTGGTGAAAGCCAATAAGAAATTCGATGTTTTGGCAACTGCAATATATTTTTTAACGAAATTAAATGAGATCTACTGCTTAATAATTTTTGTTTTATTAAATCAAAAACCCTGCAAATCTCTAAGTTTTTGTTTGCATAAGACAATGTGCTAATAAAATGTGAATATGATCCATAATTTTTATGTGAAGTAGTATATGCAGCGGTTTCCACCATTGCACCATCTAAAACACCAAGCCCAAGATCGATACAGCTTTGAATTTGTCTATCTATCAAAAGGTTACGATTGCGCCAATTTTCTAAATATCCTTTGAAAAATTGTGTGCGATTATAAATACCACCTAAAAGACCTTCTTGAGAGAGCAAGTCCGACATTCGATCAATAAAAGCAGCATCAATATCCGATTTTGCTTCTCTATAATTGTTACTCATAAGTATCTTGGTAGTATTAACAGGCTCTCCAAAAGGGGGATTCATCAACACCACATCATATCTTTTTGTGCAAAGATCAATAAATGCGAACCCTTTAGCGGCATCCTCAACAAAAAGTCTCAGTCGGCTGCCACCTTCTGCTTCCGCTTTTTCTGCATAATTTCTTAACGCTTCAAGAATTTTCTGTTCTGCGGTCTGCCAGAACTTCGTTTTATCCGGCAGATCCGCAAAATCAAACAACTCACGCTGACGTTGTTTTGGTGCGAATCCAGGCAGATATCCGGCTTCTTCTTTTCTGTGCAGCAGTTCTTTATTGAACTCCTCACGAGCTTTTTCTACTGCCTCTTCAATCTCTTCCTCAATTTTAAGCAATGAGCCGGCCTCTCCAACCAGTTCCATTTTTTTAAAAATAATCTCCACCAATTGCCCCAGCACCCTGGGTTTCAGATTTTCGGAAAATCCCTTTAAAAACTCTTTTTCGCCGGGCATGGGTTCCGCGCAGACAATATTGGATTTTCGGATTTGCGGGCGGGAATTGGGTTTGACATTTTGATTTTTCCAACTACGCTGGGCACGCAGCCACAGGGACAACCCCGCAATCTGAACCGCCCGGGGGTCAATATCCACGCCGTGAATATTATTTTCAATAATCAGCCGGGGGATATCTTTCAGCAGCGCTTCTTTTGTTGTGTATGTTTCCGTGAGCAACCCAAACTTTTCACTATCAACTCCCTGCCACTTTCCACTTGCCTGAAAATCCCAGGCTTCTTCATAAATCTTTTCAAACAGATCAAACGCATACAAGCCAAAATGCATGGACCCGCAGGCAGGATCGAGCATGAGGATTTCACGGGGGTCCTTTACGGGGCGGTGTTCGATATGTACCGGCTGATTCAGAAGTTCTTCCTGGGTGAGATCCGCGTCATTGTCATTTTGCTCAGGCGCTTTTTCACCCTTTTTTAAAAAGATTTCATGGGGCCGTCTCACCAGATAGCGGCATTGATCTTTTAAACGGGTATCGCCCTGGGTCATCTCATACCAAATGCGCCCCAGGGTATTGTCCGTTAAGAACTCCACCACATACCGGGGGGTGAAAAACTGATTGCGGACCGCCAGTTCCCGGCTGTTTCGCGGGGCGGGCGATTCATTCCGCATTTTCTTCCGCTCTTCTTTTGAATTAAAATACTGATAGATCCAGCCAATGGTTTCATCTTCCGCCCACAGGGTTTCGATCTCAACATCATTGATCTGGTCAAGGAGTTCCAAAAGGACGGATTCCTTTGGAAAAAGCCTGCCCATGGGGGAATACCTGTCAAACAACACGGCCAGGTCCATGGCGAATTCATCAAACACGCTGAACAGGTAATTTCGGTATGTATCGCCAGATTCCCCCAAAGATGTGTTTGCCACACGCGCATACAACTGAAACCCTTTTGAGTTGTACCCTTTTGAAATGGATTCAATCAAAATGCCCCGGGCTTCTGCCATTCGCAATGCACAAAGCCGGTTTAAAACCGTAAACGCCTGTTCCCGGACGATGCGGGATAAAATTTCTTTTTCATCACTCCCCGGACTGGAGGTTTGATAATGCCCCACGGTTTCCCGCAACAGCTTTGCGGTTTGAAGTTCCGCATCCGTCAAATGAGGAAGATTTTCAATGTCGCTCACCGTACCGGTGTCCGGGTCCATGCCGTAATCATTCTGCAATTGCCGGGTGAATTCATCAGAGAGCAAGCTTTTTGTTTGTGAAACAAATTTTTGAAGCCTGTTTCGGGTGGTCTGATCAAACGCCATCGGTCATCAGTCCTTTATATTGATTGTCACTTCGATGTCTTTGTACAGATCCAGTTCATTTTTCAGTAGATTGAAACGCTGGATGAGCTCATTTAACTGGTCAACACTGCTTACGGAAGAAGGCAAGCTAATGGTGCGGGAAATTTTTGTTTTGCCTTCTTCTTTTGCCTTTGCTTTTTCTTCCTCAAGGCGCTGAAACTGCCGTTTTTGACCTTTTTGGACAATCCTGTCTTTAAATTCGGTGGAACGTGAAAGAATGACAAAATCCTGATTAATCTGCTTTTTAAGCCCTGAAAGGTCCTGGGTCGTTTCAATTACCAGGTCTTCCACCTTGCTGATCATATCGTTTTGCTCTTCTTGTGTTAATTCCATCCATTCCGTCAGTCTTTGCAACCCTTCGTCAACTTCTGTAAACTTGTTCTTTTGGGCATCCCCCATACTGATGGCGGCATCCCGAACGCGCGCTTTGATATTGGTTAAGGAAGCATTAAAATCCGTGACATGCTTGAAAAAATCATCTTCGGCAATCCAATCCTCCAGGAGGGCCATATCTTCATCCAGATCCCGGCGCAATTGACCGGGAATGCCGGTCTCAGGCAGGGATTTGATTTCCCGAATATGCCGCTGCAATTCTTTTAGTGTGTCTTCCAGGCCCTGTTTAAATTCACGGTCCACGAGGCCCGCCCACTTCAGATTTTCATAAAGGCTGGATTCTTCTCCGCCAAGACGGGCCGGGGCATCGGATGCATCGGTGAAAAGAACATCCGCGATTTCTTTGCTAAGCGATTCCAGGCGATCCGCACCGTAAAGGCTCAAATGATTTAATTTTTCCCCCAAAGTACCAAATTTGGATTGAAATTGCGGCAGGTGCTTGGCAGCGGTTTTGCTGATTTCATCTTCCAACGGAACTACGGTATCACCGATGAGTTCCGTCAAGCGTTCGGCTGCAAGGGCCAATACTTCATTGGAGGGCCTTCCTTGTCGCAAAGAGACCCCAACGGTTTTAAAGGAATTGTTGGTTTTAAGTCCATCAATGGCTTGCTGCCCATTAACGGTCACCTCTCGCCCGGAGACCTTCAATTTGATTTCTCCGGCCACCAGGAATGCCGCAATCAGATACCGTAACGTGTCCGGAGACCACCTGAACGGCGCGTTTGAAAAATGTTCCACCAGGCGTTTGCCCTCAACCGTTCCATTCCGTTCAATATAATCCCTGATGCTGGTTAGGGCGATATAGTCCTTTTTGATGGATGGTGTACCCCCTGTATTTTGCACCAGGCCCAAAGGATCAATTTTTGAGGTGATGGCCGTTAAATTGCCTGCTTTTAGAAATTTCTCCGCCAAAGACGTGTCAACCCGAACCGATGCTTCGGAATTTTTGTCAAACACCTGTGATGCCACACCTGCCAGGTGTTTTTTGCAGGCATCCGGCAAATCCTGGCTCAGATTGTCCACTGCCGTGGATTTACCGCGAAATAAAAAACTGCCTTTTTTTAGGGCGCGCTTGATGATTTGCTGCAACTCTTCGGCGAGTTTTGCCGACCGCTCTGATTGGGCAATACAGTATTCCTTTATTTCCTGGTCCGGTTCATTCCGATAGCGGCTGCAGATTTCCCGACAGCGATAAATCTCCGCCAGTTTGGCATCCATTTCCGGGTCTTCTTTGGTAAGAAAATAAATGGTGTATTGGGAACTCCGCGCTCTGGACTCATCGATTAGGCGGGCATGGTCCACATCAAAATTACCGGGTGCGCTGAATTCGACAATGGTCTGGATGATTTCCCGTTCACCGGCAAGGCTTGCGGCGATTGATCCGCTTTGGGATTTGAGTCCTGACGTAACGGTCGTTGTATTATTCAGCAGGGTCTTGGGCAGGGGGTTGAACAGTTCTTTTAAAGATTCATTAAAAATGCGCCGGGTCTCAATGGCGCGTAAGGGGACCTGGGCGCGCTCCTGTTCGATTTCGTTGAGTTTTTCACTGAAAAAACAGAGGTTTCCTTCCTGAGCTCCAAAAGGAACAAAGGGATCGGTGATGAGTTCATTAACAGCGGTTTCCACGGCATCCTTGCGGGATGGTGCGGTGATTCCCGGATGCATCAGGCCGGCTACGTTTTGAACCGTCACCGGAAGGTTGCCTAAAATCTGAAGGATCGCAACGCTTTTGGCGACATCCTGGTGGCGTTTTGAATCATTAAACCGGATCAATGCTTTGCCCACCGCCTGATGAATGGAAGGAAAAGCCCGGCGAATATCCCTTTCCAGAGCATCATACAAAATGACCGATGTGATCAACCCGCCCACCGGTTCCTCGGCCACCGGCGGGTGCGCATTGGAACCTTCAATTAAAATATCCTGTACCACCTTGATGGCTGAGCGCAGGCCAATGCCGCCGGTGGATTTTGCCAATGCCCCCAAAAGGTGAAGGAGAATGTCAAAATGCGCGGGTAAAAACGGGTACAGGTTTATAAACGTCTCTTGATTGAAATCAGAATCATAATACCTGGCATCCTGAAGTTTGGTATTATGCCGTAAGGCTTCCCCGTTTTTTTCGAAAAGACCACCCAACTGTTTTTCGCCTTGAGACGATTTCCCTAAGATTCGCTTGGTGCAGATTTCTTTGATATCACTGGATTCCAGGTCGATTTGAATGGGGAAACGGTCTTTCAACTTGTATAGATCCGGGGAGTTGAGCGATGCTCGGGGGTCATCTTCCGTCAGGGTTTGCTGGGCGGTGCTGATGATCCAGACCTTGCCGTCACCGATCTGTTTCAGGTTCTTGGCAAGGCCATCCATATTGAGGATCAGATTCTTGCGAGACCCGATATACTGCCCCACTTCATCAATAATAAAAATGATATGCGCTTTGCCCGTGACATCCCGCACAATATCCAGCATTTCTTTAACGCGCTCATTTTCAAATTGAATGAAATCGCTCTCTTCCGTATTGAATGACGTGGGGGTTTTAAATATTTCCGGGTATATTTGGTGAGCAATTTCCGGAACCATGCTGTCAACAACAAGGGGATCGTTTTGAATGGCCGACCAATCGGTCCCGAGGTCATCCTGGATTATTTGTTTGAATTCTTCATACCGGCCGTCTTTTTGAAGTTTGCGCTCAAAGGCCGCCACTTTGATATTTCGAGAATACCCGGCAAATTGAAGCACTTTGTAGAACAAAACGGTGGACACATCCGCCATGGTGGCCCCGGCAAGCATTTCACTGGCCAGGTCCAACAAAACCACCGCCGCGGGGAATCGCTGGGAAACGGTTGATAACAACGCTTTGGTTTGGGGTTTATGGAATCGATTCTGCAAATGCTTGATAAAGGGTATGCCGTCAATTTGAACCCGATCGTCAAAGGAAAGGCCGAAATATTTCGTAAAGGAGCTTTTACCGGAGCCATAAAAGCCGGAAACCCAAACCCCCACCTCATTTTCACCCCCGGCCTCCATGCCTGCCTGCATTCTGGATAGCAGCTTTTCAAACTGGTCTTCAATGCTTCTGGTGGCCACATATTCCGTGATTTCCGCTTTCAGACGATTTTCCTGGGATGCGTTATAGGTAATCACTTTTTCGATGGTCCGGTGAATGTCTTTTTGGGGATCAAACAGTTCTTTAATTTTGTCCATTCCAGCACCTATTATGGTTGAGTCGGTTAACCGCCCACATGAACAGATCGGTAGTTGCCATCATCCGGGTAAAACCCGAGAAATTTGAGTTTTGTTTTCCCGGTTCTTTCACCGGGATAGAAAAAAACGGTGGGAGAGTTGAATTTTCCCTGAAGATTGCCCTCGATTGCCCCGATGCGCATATAGGGATGAAGGGCTTCCAGGTCGGTGACCAGTAAAATTGATTTATCCTGATGATCCAGTTCCAAAAGCGTTTCTTCGAGTTCTTTCTGCAATGCCCCATTGGTGAGGGTATTTGCCAGTGACTGGTTGGTCTTTTCCCAGTTTGTGGGGTCTTTGCCATCTGCCGTCAGCCATATGTTTCTTAAAGGTGCGTTTTCGAAAATCCGGGCAATATGCTCGGCAATGGAAAAAACACGGACATTCCAGCCTTCATTTTTCAGCTTGGCTGTCCAGGCCGGCATTTGCCGTTTTACATCCAGAATTCTGGAGGGTGAAAATACCAGATAATAAATCGGTTCAAAGCTGGCATGCCCGAGATCCCGGCCGTGACGTATCCGCTCCAATAATTCCTTAAAATCATCATTGAGTGATGCCATCCATCAACGCCTCCCAATTCTTATAATGCCATCCAATGCTGATGACGTCTCCCGCCGATTGAACCATAAAAAATCCCTTTAATGAAAGTCGCTTCATTTCTTCCCGCAAGTCTTCTTTTTGCAGCCCGAACAATTCCCAATCCGGGTGCGAAATAACGGCGTTGTCGCCGAACCCGGCAAAGTGAAGATCATACGCCAGGAACGCAATGGTTCTTTGTTGAACTCGAAAGGGCATGATTTTCCGGACACTCTTGCGACCCTTTTCAAGGAGTCCGAAATCTGCGCAGCAGCCGGTTAAATAGGAGGATACCCGTTTAATCATACTATCCGACCAGTAGCGGATGGTTTTCCCATTCTGGTTTGCCTGGACCACAAAGTCTTTGGCATTATCCGTGCTGATGGCATCCTGACCGCCGGCGTACTTCATCCAGTACACTTGCTTTACAAAATCTGCCAGGATCGCATTGGCCCTTGATGTGAAAAGGAAAAAGAGTTGTGTCAGTTCCGTTGATGAAAGGCTGTTTACGAGCTCTTTTAAAATTGCCGCGGGATAATCGTCTTTAACGAGGTATCGCGGCGCAAAACATTCCGCCACAATATTGCGTAACCGCCTTGCGGTGACATTGGGGAAATCACCGGAATCCAAAGCGGCTTGGAATAGCGCAGATGGCTTCATTCCCGGCTGCCACAAGTCCAGAAGTACTCGGGTCTCATCAATAACGCCAAGACCTGCGCCTAGCTGTGTGGTATATAATTCATCATTCGCCATTATGATGTCGTGAAATAGGGAAATGTTTTCTTGCCGCTCTGAAAAGCGTTTAAATACTGTCCCGCAAGTTTTTCCCAGGTTTTCGGCGATAAAATTTCAGCGGTTTCACCGATTTTTACCGGACCAACCGGCTGCTCGCCATTGCTGTGCCCAAATTCCGACAAAAAATTTTCAGCGGCTTCTTTGTTTTTTGTTAAATCTTGAACCGCTGCTTTTGAATCCGGATTATCCAGAAGACGATGCATTTCAATCTCATGGGTTTCCGGCAATCTGAATAGATGAAATACACCCTTGCCGACACCGATGTGTTCATCATGCACAATCATTGCGGCTTCTCTCACCCCATAATACTGGGCTGCAAAGCTGGTTTTACCAAACACCGGTGAAAGAAACGCACTGCTCGTGGATGAAAAAAAACCACTGGACCACCAGGAATATTGATCCGCTTCGCCGAGATAACCGATACAAATTCTAAGCGAATAAATATGTTGTAATACGCTTTTTTTCATAAAAATTTTCCAAGATTAATTGTTATTAAACATAATGGGCAACCCTGATATTCTATTTTTGAGAAATGGGAATATTATAGTATTTTCCTGTACTATAAATTGGTGATGAAGTGAAGATAAAAATTTACATTTGTCAAAAGAAGATAGAGTAAGGTAAAAGGTACAAGGTTGAGGATCTTCCCGCTTGGAACAATTCTAAGTTCAGCAAATGCTCTGAAGTGTGATGTTCACAATGGATGAGGCTCAAAATGAGGCGAGCATCGGTCCGATCCGGTTCAGCAGGCGTTCATTTCAGGCGTTTGATCCGTTATAAGTGGGAGGGGGGATACCCGCGTTGGAAAGACGGTCAGCCGCCTGATATGTTCTGGGCATGAAAGGGATGCATCAGGAATCCGCAATTGTAAAGATATTAGAAAAAGGATAGAATCCAAAAATTGGAAAATGCAGGGAGTAGGAAAAATGGAAATAAGAAAGGTCTCATCAAAATCACAGTTGACATTGCCCAAAGAGTTTGCAGGAAAGCTGGTTTCTATGGAAAGTCTTTCTGAAGGGATCCTGCAGATAAAAACGGGGGAATTCATACCGCATTCCGAAAAAGTCTTTCATACTGAAGAATACAAAAAGCGCCTGAATAAATTTGATCAGTGGATGGATAAACATGATCCTGAAGAATCAAATATAGAGGAATTTCAAGGTAACAGATGAAATGAAAGTCCGTCTTGTCTTAAATAACCCGGATTTCCAGAAAGAATGGTTTTCGCTTCAAAAAAACGAGTTCTCAGCCTCAAAAAACACCATGAGAAAGATCTCTCGGATAGACTGGAATCAGATCTATCACGACAGGGGCTTGAAATGGGAAAAGATTCAGTCCATAAGGACAGATGAAGGAAGAGAACTGTATACCATCCGCCTGGGTAAAAAGCACCGCGCCGTCGTCTATCGCCAGGATGCGTTTATGATTTTTGTTTCACTCCACCCCAACCACGATTCCGCCTGTAAAATGAACTGAATGGCGTTGCCCGCCAGTTTCTCATCGGCATCCTGAACATCTGACTTCTCGTGCCTTTATATCTGAGCCACACCTTTTTCAGGGAAAGGATATACGTTTATTTTGACAGGCGGTCCCACATGGACTTGGCCGCTTGCTGCCCCCTGTTTTCAGTCGATTCGGGGTATTCGTGAACATCCCCAGGGGGGGTGTATCCACCGCCGCCCTTCAGGCGGGCGATCCGATCCTCCAGGGGCGGGTGTGTGGAAAAAAGATTCGCCATTTTCCGGCCGCTCAGGGGATTGACGATGAACATATGCGCCGTGGCGGGTTGTGCCTTCATGGGAATCTGTTTGGAATAGGCGCCCAGTTTACCCAGCGCATCGGCCAAGCCTTCCGAATTACCAGCAAGCTGCGCCCCCGTACTGTCGGCCAGGTATTCCCGGGAACGGCTGATGGCCATCTGGATCAGCATGGCCGCAACGGGCGCCAGAATAGACATGGCGATGAGGCCAATCATTCCCAGACCGCCCCCCTCTTCATCCTGGTTTCCGCCCCCAAAAAAAGCGGACCAGCGGGCCATTGATGCGATAATCATAATGGCCCCTGCCATGGTGGCGGCGATTGAGCCGATGAGAATGTCCCGGTTTTTGATGTGACTCATTTCATGGGCCAGCACCCCGGTGGCCTCTTCGTTGTTCATGGTGCGAAGCAGGCCCTCGGTCACCGCAATCACCGCATGATCCGGATCACGACCCGTGGCAAAGGCATTGGGAGAATCATCGGGAATAATGTAAACCCGCGGCATGGGAAGCCCCGCGTTCTGGGCCAGACGGCTTACCGCATGAAACAGGGTGGGGAAGTCGTGGGGGTTGACCTCGGTTGCCCGGTACATGCGGAGCACGATTTTGTCCGAATACCAGTAGCTGAAAAAATTCATACCCATGGCCAGCACAAACGCCAGTATCATCCCCTGCTTGCCGCCGAAAAGACCGCCGATAAAGACGATTAAAGCCGTCATGAGGCCAAGCAGAAGCGTTGTTTTTGCCCAGTTTCCCATTTCGTAGAGACCCCCTTTTTTTCGGTTGTCGGTTACCGCTTGCCGGTTGCCGGGTTACAGCCCTTTCAATCAGCGCCAGTTTCCTTAACCGTCAACCGGTAACTGTAAACCGGAAACTGTTCCAGAAACATAAGAACCCTCATTTCGGTAGTCAAGGCAATCCAGCTAAATGGAAAGTGGTGCATACTCCATAAAATAGCGGTAAAAGGCAGCGAGCACCAGGGAATGGGTGATCTCCCCTTTTTGGATGATGTCCGGGA
>Ga0233431_1002855_pt1 | contig 22636 bp, 16 predicted proteins | sample SI_118_April2016_FD_179867 | JGI IMG/M metagenome (GOLD analysis project Ga0233431, IMG submission 179867) | Seawater microbial communities from Saanich Inlet, British Columbia, Canada - SI_118_April2016_200_MG | ecosystem: Environmental > Aquatic > Marine > Inlet | place: Canada: British... | reverse complement strand
TGACACAGAACGACCGCATCAAAGTCTGGATAATTGGACACCAGCTGAGGTTCACTTCAGTTGTTAAGGAGCTGTTTTATCACCTTATTTTTCCCTTCCCGTGGTCTTGACTTTGGGGATACCCTTACTCCACAATTCTCTAAAAGCGGCTTGAAACGATCCTTATACCACTGCACAGTATTAGGGGAATAAACTCCTGTGTAGGCCAGTAGAAATTTGTCGGTTAAAACGTGAATTTTCATTGTATATCTCCTTGAAATATTAAGCAGTGTAGTAAACCAACAAAGCCAGGATGATATTATGAAATGTTTTTGTAATGTGGAAAAAATCAATAAACAATTAGGAAAATATGATAAATTTTTGGTTTTTTGAGAAAGGAAAAGGCCCTGGTGATACTAACCAGGGCCTTTTAGGGTCTCAGAATAACTAGGTTGTAGATTAACTTAACTATTAGCCACCGGTGTGACTTCATCCTCTAACCATTCTCCAAACACTTCCTTTTAGCGTCTTACCTTAAAACTAACAGCCCTGGGGATACACCACCAGGGCTATAGCTGGTAAAATAATGCGTGAGCCGGATCACCAGCTAACCCTGGTGGTTTGGTTAGGTCTGGTTGGGTGTTGTAGCACCCGGCCAGACCGCTTTTTTTTATTGTACTGTATTATTGGAGAAGTTGCAAACACTTGAACGAGCAAATATAGAACATATTTTCACTACAGTCCTTGGCTATAATATTACTAACCGTCCAATGAACTGCTACGAAGGGGGCACGCGTTCATGCCCGAAGCCAGATTATTTATATCCTATGCCCGTACCGATGGCGAAGAATTCGCCCAAAACCTGCTAGCGCGGATCGAAGCTGAAGATATTCCCTGGTGGCAACAGATAAGGATGCCTTGAATACGGTGGACTTTTTATTCCGCGCTTGACATCATAGCCAAAGGCATCCAACGCAGCGGCGATTTCGACATACCCCTGGGCGTTAGCCAACATGGTAGTGGCTTCGGCAAAAAAATTGGATAAACTGGTGCTAATAGTTGATATAATTTTCTCTCCTTTGTCATGAACTGTTTTGGTTATTCGGGTTTATAAATATTTCTTAAGTTTTTGCTTTCATAGAGCGCTCACGAATTTTGGTTTTTAGAAGATCTATCAATATCATCCTCGTCTCAAAATCGATACCCAAAAAATTAAAAACTATTTCATCTATTTTTTGATGTTCTTCGGTGTCAATCTCATCCAATGTGTTTAGCGCTTCCCTTTTTTCTAGTTCTTGTAGAATATTTTTGATTCCTAAACTATCCTTAAAATCAAAATATATTGGAATTGGTTTCAGATCAATAGCCTCAGCTTTCAACATGCCACCGCCTAAATTTTTACGGCCTGCAATTTCCCGAATTAGCCAAGCTATAGATGAATTGAGAAATAGCCATAAATTAAGTTGTATGTCTTCGGAGGGGCATGGGCTTGTATCATATATCTCAACTGAGCTTGCGGAAAAACCAGAAACTGAGTTAATAGCACAAAAATGTCTACCAATTCCCCTTGGCATTATTATTATAGGTTCGATTTTTCGAGTTGTTTTCCTGTCAAATAGTTCCATCCCCTCAAGCTGTATTTTTTTTATTTCTTCATTAGTTAATTTCGCTTTATCAAGTAAAAAGAATTCAGTACTAACAACATTAAAAGGTGCTCCATCTGCTGATGTAATAAAAGGGACCAATGCCTTCTCAGATATTTTCAACCGATATATATCATCTTTATCGACATGATATGCTTTTGTAAGATTCAAGCCTTGTCCTATTGATATTCTTGCGTTCCCTATTTGATCTAGTGGAAGTCCCTTTGCTTTCAATAAATCGAGCAATTTCATAAACTCACCTGGAGAAGATAATAAAGTCCCCCATTTCGTATTTCTTAATATTTCATCATCATAATAATATTGTTTGAATTCTGCAACTTGAGGGCTCACGTCTGCCATATCGTCAACTGAAAGAAAGGAAATCTCTTGAAAAGACATCATATACCGCAGAAAAGTCATCTTCTTTGGCAGCGCTTTTTTTCCCCTAAATATTGAAATTACAGTGTTTATATTTGGCCCATCTGTGGAATCAAAATATTTTTGATTACTGTCAATTATAGCTTCTACAAAGGTATGTTTCAGCAAAAAATCCTGAAATTTCTTCCCATATTCTGTATCGAGCCAAGAGTTTTGAGTAATAAATACAACTTGTCCAGAATCATGAATATTAAAAATACCTGTTTCGAAAAAGTAAATCAGTAAATCAGCCCCACGCACTATTAGATTAGAATCGTGTTGCCATCGGCTTCTACTTGCGTTTCTAAGTCGGTTTTTTAAGCTGCTAGAAAATTCTGGACTTCTTGCTTCCAGATAAGGTGGGTTACCTATAAAAATATCAAATCCTTTGTGATTATGAAATACCTCACTAAAAAATATTCCAAAATCAAATAACCCTTCCGCTCCAATGATTTGCACAATCAGGCTATTGATCTTATTTCTTAGGTTTTGTTTTCCGAAAGGACTAGTAGTCTCAAAATATTCCCTTTTACTTTCCTCAATGTCATCAAAAATCTTGTAGTTAAACAAATCCTTTTGAACATGCAATAATGAATTCCCGGCGACAATTTTGTAATCCAAATTGGGCAATGGCTTGACCTGAGTAAAATCACCTTCATCCACCACCAGCGAGAGCCACAGGCGCAGCTTGGCAATATCGACCGCGCCGGGGTCAATATCCACACCGTAGAGGCAGTGCTGGATGGCGTGGCGTTTGAAGGTGTAGGGGGTGCGCGCTTCGACTTCGTTCAGCGTGTCATCTGGTGTTGTTAGGTAGGTGGTTAATACTTCGCGGGCGCGCACGATTTCTTTCATCATGCCCACCGGGAAGGCTCCGGAGCCGATGGCCGGGTCGCAGATTTTAACGTCGGCCAACGCCTGGTCAATTTGGGCGGCGAGGGCGTGGTGGGCATCGATGTCAAATTCGCCTCCTTTGGGTGTTTCGGCTGCCATCATGACGATGCGCAGAATACGGCGCACCGATTCATCGAGCACGGCTTCGTCGAGTTCGCCGCTTTTGACGGCAGCGACTACTTGCTTAACACGGCGCTCTTGCGGACCAGGCATCTCCCAATCCAAGCCGCCTTTGAGAGCAATCACACGATCACGGACGGCGCCCCAATCGGAAACGACCAGACCTTTGAAGCCCCATTCATCTTTCAGGATTTTGTTGAGCAATTTGTCGTGCTCGGAGGCGAAGGTGCCATTGACTTTGTTGTAAGCGCACATGACCGACCAGGGTTGAGCCTGTTTGACGGCTTTCTCGAAAGCGGGCAGATAAATTTCACGCAGGGTGCGCTCGTCGATCTCGGCACTGATGCTGAAGCGTTGGAATTCCTGATTGTTGGCGGTGAAGTGTTTGAGCGATGTGCCAACACCTTTGCTCTGGACGCCGTTGATGAAGTTGGCAGCCAACTCACCAGCCAAATAAGGGTCTTCGGAGAAGTATTCGAAGTTACGTCCGCCGAGGGGGGAGCGTTTCATATTCGCACCGGGACCCAGCAAAACGTCGACGTTAAGGGCAATACATTCCTCACCGAGCGCCTCACCCACTTGGCGAATCAAGCCCACGTCCCAGCTCGATGCGAGGCTGGAAGCGGTCGGGAAGCAGGTGGCGGGCAGGCTGTTCGATCCCATTGCATGGATATCGGGGATACGCCGCACGCCGTGCGGTCCATCTGAACAGATCAGTTCGGGCACATCCAGTCGTTCGATGGGCGTGGTCGTCCATGCGCTGGCGCCTGTGCAAAGGGCGGCTTTTTCTTCGAGGGTCATTTCTAAGATAATGGATTGAATGTCTTTCATTTTTACTCCTTGATTGGATTTGGGTTTAAAAGTTATTGTTGGTTCTCTTGAAATTCGTAGGGTTTATCAGCGTGAAACGTAAAACGTGTTGCGCAACAGCTTTTCACGTTTCACGAATCTTTATCTTCCTTTCGTTCTCGATACAAAACGTACAAACCACTGGCGAGGGTCAATGCCGCCCCGCCGAGGGTCAGCCAAGTGGGGAGGTCACCCCAGATGAGAAAACCCCACATGATATTAATCGGCAGGGAAATATATTCAAAAGGCGCTGCGACGGAGGCTTCAGCGAGACTGTAGGCACGGGAGATGAGATACATCCACGCCGCCCAGATCAAACCCGTCCCAGACATGATCAGCAAATCAACGAGACTTGGCAGACTCCAGGCACGCAGCACAAAAGCAATGCTCGGATGTGCGTTGGGCAGTTCGCCGATGATGAGCGGCAGCGGTGCGAGAAAAATGGCGGCAGCGAGATAAACCTGCGAACTGAAATAGGACATCGTTGCGCTGCTGTCGTTCGTTTTCAGCTTTCGGGTCAGCATGACCGTCAGCGCATAGAAGACCACTGAGAGTAGGACGAAAACCGACCCCAAATTGAAGTTTGCCGAGCCTGGCTTGACGATCAGCAGCACGCCCAGAAAACCGATGGCTAACGCCACCCAACGGCGCGGACCGACCTTTTCGCCAAGCATGAAAACCGAAAGCAGCGTAATCATCAGCGGCGCAGAAAAGCGGATCGCTTCAATATCCGCCAACGGCAGGGCAGCCAAGCCCATCATAAAAGTCGTATAGGAGAAAAAAAGCAGCAGACCACGCAGATACTGGAGCTTAAGATTCTGCGTTTTCGGCAAGCCCTTTTGCCCTTCGTAACGATAAAAGATCAACGTAGCGGGCAGGGCGACCAAACTGCGAAAAGCGACGATCTCCAGCGCAGAATAATCGCCGCCGAGCCATTTGATGACGATATTCTGGACGGAGATCACGAACGCCGCCAAAACAAGAAAGAGAATGCCTTTGATATTGTTATTAGTATCGGTCATGCTTCATCTCTCCAACGAGATTTCGGGGATGGTGACAATCAGCAAGAGCGCAACCGCCGCAGCGATCGCACCGACCAGAAAAACGAGCTTCAAGCCGCTTTCAAGGTCTGGCGCGCTGTTTTGCACAAATCCCAAAACTGCGGGCGCAACAGCGATCCCAACCATCTGAAAGAAAAAGATCGCCCCAACCGCCACGCCCAAAAGCTCTTTCGGCACAGCAAATTGTGCAACGACGGCATTCACGGTTGGGAGCACGCCCAAGCCAAAGCCCGCAACGCTCGTCACGAGCACATAAACCCAAATCGGCGTGCTGGCGCTAAATCGCCACATCGCAAACATGGCAAACGCCGCCACAGCGTAGCCAAGGTTGTACATCCAGCGATATCTTTTCGTCTTTGCCAGCAAAAAGCCAACCGGAATGCCCACAAAAGCGACCAGCGCCGCAAAAGGTGTCAACATCGAGCCGCTAATGGTCGGGCTAACCGCCATCACATCTTGCACAAAGATCGGCGAATATCCCATGATCGCCACCATGCCAAAAAAGGAGAGCAAGGCAGCCACCGCAGCCGTCGCAAAGGTGCGGTTGAAAAGCACCTGTAGATCAAGGATGGGGGCGTCTGCCCATTTTTCGACCTGCACAAAAGCGATCCAACTAATCAATGAGATGAGAAGCAGGAACGCTCCTGCCCCCAGCTTGTTGGGTGACCCCAACCAGGTGAACCCGATGATGAGCGTGGTCGTTGCTACCACCATCACGAAGGTGCCGAGCACATCTATTTTTGGTCTCACCTTTTGGGTTTTATCGGGCAACGCATACGCAACCAAGCCGACAGCTACCAACATCAACGGGATCGTACGCCAAAACAACCCCCGCCAACCAAAAACACTCTCTGCCATAACCCCGCCCAAAACAGGACCCAAGAGCGCCGCAAACCCGCTCGGGATATTAAGTAAACCCGTCCACTTGGCACGCTGCGACGGGGGAAAGAGATCACCAATCACCGCAAAACAAAGCGGCACTATCGGAAAATGTCCAATCGTCATAAAGGTCTGCGCTGCGACCAGAAAGCCCATCGACCTGCTCGTAGCGGAAATCCATAACCCGAGCATGAAGATAGCGCTTGAGAGCAATAACATGCTTCGCCGTCCATACACATCTGAGAGCTTGCCAAAGAGCAACGTCGACGCAGCCCCAGCCAGCGCAGGCAGGGCGATCAACCACGAAAAGAGCGCCATCCCGTCAAACTCAGCGATCATGCCTGGCTGAGCGATATTTCTGGCGTTAACAAAAAGCAAGCTCACAAACTGGGAAATAAAAATTGCCCAAACGCCAAGCGCAACGCTGCGCCTGGCGGCTTGATCTTGCTTGGTAGGAAGTACCTGTGCTTGAGCCATGTATTTTTTTTGCTTTAAAGGTGAGAGTCACTCACCTTTACCTTTTAAAATTGAATAGCGATGTAAAGTGCCCCGAATGGAATACGGCGACTAGAGCACTGATGCTAGATATCTACTCTTTCAATCGGTACGAGACAAATGCAAGGGTACGATTATCAGGGGACCACGAGTTGACGTTCATCGTACCTTGCCCGCCAAAGAGTTTGACAATCGTTTTGGATGCACCACCCTCGGCAGGGACAAGCCGCAGCTCGACGTTTTTGTTCGGCGGATGGTCGCCCGCTTCGACATCGTTCTTGCCGTAAACAATGTACGCTACCCAAGCCCCGTCGGGCGAGACATGCGGGAACCAGCAGTTGGCATCTTCGTGGACGATGTGGGTGGGGTTGGCGCCGTCCGTTTCCATACGCCAGACTTGCATCAAGCCCGTGCGTGTGGAGTTGAACCAGATATGCTTCCCATCGGGCGAATATTCGGGTCCGTCATCCAAGCCAGGCTCGTTCGTGAGTTGGGTTTCGTCGCCGCCGTTGACGGAGATAGTGTAAATATCGTATTGCCCGTCGCGTTCAGCGCAATATGCCAGCTGCTCTCCATTGGGCGACCAGCCGTGTAAATAGCTGGGTCCCTTTTCTGTGACAAGAGTCGGCGCACCGCCTGCCAGCGGCAGGATGTAGATGCGTGACGTAGCGTCTTCGTTCGTAAAATGACTGACAGCGAGTTGGGTATTGTCAGGTGATAAAACGTGATCGTTATTGCAATCACTCGCAAAACCATTGTCGATTTTGTTAATCTCGCCTGTCGCCAGTTCGTAGGCAAACATTTTTCCCTGACTGTTATAGACCAGAGATTTGCCGTCTTTTGTCCAATTCGGGGCTTCGATGACGAGGTCGAATTCCTTGAGTACCGTTCTCTCGCCTGTCTGTACATCTACGGTTTCGAGAATGCTGTAGGTGTCGCGCTCGGCGAGCCATTTGCGGAGGGTTTCAATATCCATTGACTGGTTTAGATTCCTGTCATTTTATCGAGTTCTTCGGGATAGCGAGCGCCCTGCACATCCACTTTCGCTGCCGCATCGTTGATCTCACGCAAATCATCGGGAGAAAGCTCTATCTCTGCGGATGCGATATTTTCTTCGAGACGTGAGAGTCTTGTCGTGCCTGGGATGGGAACGATCCAGGGTTTCTGCGCCAAGAGCCAGGCAATAGCGATCTGTGCGAGCGTAGCATCTTTTTTCTCGGCAATTTCGCCCAGCAAGTCAAGCAGTTTTTGATTGGCTTTTAATGCTTCTGGCTGGAAGCGCGGGATGCGGCTGCGCAGGTCGGTGGCGGCAAAGGTCGCATTTTGGGCGAGTTTGCCTGTCAGGAAACCACGTCCCAGCGGGCTGAAGGGGACGAAGCCAATCCCAAGTTCTTCGCAGGTAGGCAGGATTTCTTTTTCGGGCAACCGCCACCAAATCGAGTATTCGCTCTGGATAGCGGTAACAGGTTGAACGGCGTGCGCTCGCCGAATGGTCTCGGCACCAGGCTCGGAAAGTCCAAAATGCTTGACTTTGCCAGTCTGAATTAAATCCTTCACAGCGCCCGCTACATCTTCGATGGGGACTTCGGGGTCAACACGGTGTTGGTAGAGCAAGTCAATCGCGTCAACATTCAGACGCTTGAGCGATTCTTCGACCATTTGCTTAATATGTTCAGGATGGCTGTTCAACCCGCCGAGATTCTTTCTTTTAATCGGGTCGAGATTGAAGCCGAATTTGGTGGCAATCACCACGTCGTCACGCAGGGGGGCGAGCGCTTCGCCAACCAAATCTTCGTTGATAAAGGGACCATAGATCTCTGCCGTATCAAAAAATATGACGCCGCGCTCCACTGCTGTGCGGAGCATGGCGATCATCTCGTTTCTGTCGGGGACGGGGGCGTGTGGACGGGTGGTGTCCATGCAGCCGAGACCGATTGCTGAAACTTCCAAGCCGCTTTTACCTAGTTTTCGGGTTTTCATTTTTCTGTCTCCAGTTCTTTTTCAGCGAAATTTTGCTCAATTCTCAGCATGATCTGGTTATAGACTTCGATCTTGTGATCGAGAATGCCGAGCACTTTTTCGAGTCCTTCGATCTTGTTCAAGAGCAACTCGCGCTGCTCGACCAAAATCTCGCGCCGCATTTCGGCGGTTTTGTCGCCTTGGGCGACCAAACCGACATATTCGATCAGCACTTCGATGGGCAAGCCTGCGCTACGCATACATTTGACGAACTCAACGCGCTTCAGGTCGCCCTCGTCGTAATCGCGGATACCGCTTTCTGTGCGGTTGACGGGCGAGAGCAAGCCGATGCGTTCGTAATAGCGCAGTGTGTCGGCAGAGACGCCGCATTCCTGACTAACTTCTGAAATTTTCATAGGTCTGTACCTCCAACCAAGAGTGTACAAGCTGGAGTTCACTCCAAGTCAAGGGGTTTGGGAAAACTCGTTCAATCCCCTTTTTAGTCATCAAACTTGCTCACGAATTATCAATCTATTCGTGAGCAAGTTTGGTTTCTTCTCTCAAAATCTACGCAACCACTTCAAATCCCGCATGGAGCGTCGCCTGCGAGTCACTGCCGACCCAGACATCAAATTCAGCCACATCCTGAATCCAGCCTTGAGCACTCGTGCTCCAATAGCGCAATTCATCGGGGCCCAACTGGAAGGAAACCTGCTTCGTCTCACCTGCTTGGATGCTGATCCGCTCAAAACCTTTCAATTCACGCAGTGGACGTGAATCACTGCCCCATTTCTGGTGGATATAAAGCTGGACGACCTCGTCCCCAGCATGGTTGCCGGTATTGGACACCTCGGCAGTGACAGTCAATGTCTCACCTACCTTGATCTCCGACGCCGAAAGTTTCAAATTCTTGATCTCAAAATTGGTATAGCTCAAGCCGTAGCCAAAGGGATAAAGCGGCGTAGTCGGTCCGTCCCAGTAGCGGGAGAGATAACGTTCGTGGTCTTCTGGCATGTGGGTCAGGGTGCGGGCGTAATAGAGCGGGGCATGGTTGCCGCTGCGGGGGAAGGTGACGGGCAATTTGCCGCCAGGATTGACGTCGCCAAAAAGGATGTCTGCGACAGCGTTGCCGCCTTCCGTTCCCGGTTCCCACGCTTCAAGGATGGCAGGTACATGCTCGGCTGCCCAGTTGATGCTCAGCGGGCGTCCGCCCAAGAGCACCAGCACGATCGGTTTACCGAGTGCATCGACGGCTTTGAGCAATTCTTCCTGTCGCCCAGGTAGATCGAGTGAGCCACGGGATGCAAATTCGCCTGCCATATCCTGCGTTTCGCCCATCACGGCGATGACCACATCTGCCTCTTGGGCTGCTTTCACGGCTGTCTGAAAAGCGGCTTCAGCCTCTTCAGGCGTCTGGACAGGTTTTCTCGCAATCGTATCGAATTCCCCAAAGGGATGCGGAATATCACGGCGAATTTCAGGTCCTGGCGCATAGACGATCTCAGCTTCGGGCAGTTTGTTGCGGATGCCCTCCAACACAGTCACGGCGGCGGGCTGATGTCCAAAAACCATCCACGAGCCTTCGGTGGCGGTCATCGAATCCGCCAGCGGACCGATCACGGCGACCTTTTTCTGCGTCTTCGAGAGCGGCAACAAACTTCCTTCGTTGCGCAGCAGCACCATCGAGCGTTGTGCCGCCATGCGAGCCGCTTCACGATGCTCGGGCAGGGCAATCACTTTTTCGAGTAAACCTTCATCAACATAAGGTTTCTCAAACAAGCCCATGCGGACCTTCGTCTCAAGGATCGGACGCACCATTTCGTCGATCTCTTCAACCGAGAGTAAGCCATCTTGCACCAGTTCAGCCAGATTTTCGAGATATGCCGATGAAGCCATATCCATGTGCTGACCGGCTTGCAGAGAGCGCAGGGTGGCATCTTTACGATCTTTGGCGAAGCCTTGTACCGCAAGGTTGGCAACCCCAAAGGCATCACTGATCACAAAACCTTCAAAGCCCCATTCATCCCGCAAAACGTCTTTCAACAACCAGCGATTGCCGCTCGCAGGGACGTTGTTCAAATCCATGTAGGCGCTCATGAAGGTGCCCACGCCCGCATCGACAGCCGCCTTAAAGGGCGGGAAGTAGACATTCCGCAACTGCGCTTCAGACAGAAAGACGGGGTCGTAATCACGCCCACCATCGGCAGCGCCGTAGCCAGCAAAATGCTTGGCACATGCCAAAACATGCTCAGTGTCGATCTCGTCAGCGCCCTGGAAGCCACGCACCTGCGCCGCTGCCATCGCCGAGCCGAGATTAGGGTCTTCGCCAGCGCCCTCGACAATGCGTCCCCAACGAGCATCTCTTGCAATATCGAGCATCGGACCAAATGTCCAGTGGATGCCAGCGGCACGGGCTTCTTTCGCCGCCACTGTCTGGGCTTTTTCTGCCACGTTCGGATCCCACGATGCAGCCATGCCCAACGGCACGGGGAAAATTGTGCGGTAGCCGTGAATCACGTCCAACGCAAAAAGAATCGGGATGCCGGACGGGCTTTCCTCGATGGCGATCTTTTGCAGTTCGTTGAAGCGTTTGGTGTCATTCAGCCAAAGCACCGAGCCAGCCCCGCTCTTGCGGATGACTTCTTCGGGCTTTGGGCCATTGTTCCAGTCTGCCCCGCCGATCTGGTTGAGTTGGGCAACTTTCTCTTCGATGCTCATCTTGGCGAGCAGGGCGTCGACACGTTCTGTGGTTTGAGTTTTGTCTTTCATTTTTTACCTTTGATTTATGATGTAGTGGTTTTCAAAAAACCTGACAGGTCTTAAAGACCTGTCAGGTTTTCTCCATTTACGCAAACGAGTTATAGACCGAGCGCACACGCAATGCGTCTTCTGCCTGCGGGACATCCCAGCCTGCGGGGATCGGGCAGGTGATCGTAACGGGACGTCCAGCGGGGAGGTCGAAGTAGTTGTCACTGAAGATGACGTCAGTGTCGTTAAAGCTGAGTTCGACGAGACGGGCAAGGGACTTAGCACTCAATTCGATTTTGAGTTCGTCACTATCCACGCTCAGTTTGGATGAAATCTGCGGATCGCTCAAGGAGAGATGCTTGGTCGGCGTGAAATAGGCAGTTTGGCGGGAAAGTAGGTGGTCGCCGTCAAAAAGCTCGGCAACGAAGACCAGTTCACGGGCGGTGTTATCGGTGACCTGCTCGGAGAAATCCAGAGCCGAGATAAGGGCAGCAGATTGCGGTTGCGCGTGAACCGTCTCTTCCCCGGAGAGCAGGACTTCGCCAGCGAGAGTCTCCAGCGTCCAGTGCAGCATCCCGTTAAAATCTTCCAGTGTTTCATTGGTAATGTAGATATCCTGTTGCGGCGGCTTGTCTTCGATGGAGAGCAGTAGCGGCGCATAAAAACGGCGCGAGGCGTAGTGCAGCGCTTTCCAACGCCCGAAGTAATCGAGGCTCGACCAGGATGCGACGGGCCAGCAGTCGTTGAGTTGCCAGTAAAGTGTGCCCGCCACGCGCTCAGGGAAGCGTCGCCAATGCTCAACGCCGTAGCGGATGCCTTCGGCTTGGAGCACCATGCTCAGGTAGACCAGCGCGTCGAAATCTTTCGGCAGGCGGAAGGTATCGAGCATCTGCCCGACCATCAGCGAGTTGCCGCTATCGTTCTTTTGGTGCTGCTCCATGATGTAGGATGTCATATTCCAGTCGGCTTCGTCGGCAAAGGTTTTGATGGTTGCCAGCGGGGGCAGTGCCTGGAAGCCAAACTCGCTCATAAAGCGCGGGAATTGGTCACGATAAGCAGTGAAAGGCTTGCGCCCGTGCCAAACGTCCCAGTAATGGGCGTCGCCCTGCTTCTGCCCGTTGACATCTTCAAAAGGTATGTCGGACGAGGGTGAGCTTGTCCAGTAGGGGGTGTCAGGATCGAGTTTCCCAACCCATTTTGGCAGCGTGCGGTAGAAGAATTTTTTGTAGGCAGCTTGCAATTCTTTCCAGTCGGCGAGCAGTTTGCGTTCGCCAACTTGCGCCAGCAAAAAGCCCAGCGCAGGGAATTTCTTGACCAGCTTGGGTAATTTCTTTTCCAGCGGATGCTCCGCCCAGCCCCAGCTTTCCCAGCCCCATTCCATCTCGTTGTTGCCGCACCAGAGTGCCAGACTGGCACGATGGCGCAGGCGACGCACATTCTCTATGACTTCAGCTTTTACATTCTTGCGGAAGGTTTTTTCATCGAGCGGGTAAATACTGCACGAGAAGATGAAATCTTGCCAGACCAAAATACCGAGCTTGTCACACAGATCGTAAAAACGCTCTTCCTCGTAAAAACCGCCGCCCCAAACACGGATCATATTGTGGTGCGCCGCCGCGGCATCGCCGAGCAGTTTTGCGAGTAACTCGTCCGAAATGCGGGTGGGCAGCGAGTCGGCGGGAATCCAGTTCGAGCCTTTTGCCCAAATCTCCACGCCATTGACCACAAAGACGAAGGATTTGCCCCATTCGTCGGGCTCCTGTTTCAGCTCAAGCGTGCGAAGACCGAGTTGATATTTTTTCTCGTCCAGCAGGGTGGCGTCCTGATAAAGCTCGACGGAGACCTGATAAAGCGGCTGCTCGCCATAGCCATTGGGATACCACAACTGTGGCGAAACGATCTTGACCTCTAACTTGCTTCCGTTATCTGGGCTGAGTGCCGCGCTTTTATCAAATACCGTACCATCGGGCGCGACGACAGTCAGGGTGGCGGTGCGAGGAGCATCGCTCCAGCATTCGGCATTGACCTGCGCCGAGACAGTCACTTTCCCATCAGCGTGCTGCTGGCTGAGATGCACATCGTCAAGACGGGCATTGGCGTAGCCCTCGAGCCGAATATCCTTCCAAATGCCGATCGGCGGCAGTTGGGGACCCCAATCCCAGCCAAATTGGGAGGGCGCTTTGCGCAAATGCGGCCCGCCGGCGATAGCTTGACTGACGCCTTTCATCGGGCGTTCCGCTTCTTGTGCGGTAACAAATTGAACAGGAGAAGCGAAGGCAATCTGTAATTCGTTGTCGCCATTTTTGAGCAGAGATTTCACATCCCAGCGATATTGGCGGTACATATTATTCGTCTCGCCTAATTTTTCACCGTTCAGCGTGACGGTTGCGAGCGTATCCAACCCATCGCAAACCAGCCAGACTTGCGGCTGGGCGAGCAAGGCGGAGTCTGTGTCGAAGGTGTAGCGATATTCCCAGTCGCTTTCGGCGACCCAGGCCACATGCTTTTCGTTGTCGCCCACGAAGGGATCGGGGATGCGCTCAAGGGCGAGCAAGTCGGTGTGGACGCCGCCGGGGACAGTGGCGGGCAGCCATTCTTCGGTATTGGCTTGGCGGAATTGCCAGGCACCTGAAAGGGTTTGTTTTGTTGTCATCGTTTCTCCTAAAAAAATCACCACAAAGTCACGCGGAAACACAAAGGGAGGAGGCTTTGTGAAGCTCTGTGATCTTTGTGGTGAAGATAATGATCAGCAGTTATGCAGATTTAGCTGTTTAGACGGTCGAGAGATCCCATTCTTCGTAGATTTTGGGGACGTCGTTAAGCAGACGTTTGGTATAAGGCTGGCGAGGGTTCAGAATCACATCTTCTGCAGGGCCGCTTTCGACGAAGAGACCTTTTTCCATGATGTAAACCGTATCCGAGACATAGTATGCCAAGCCAATATCGTGGGTAATGAAGATGGTCGTCATTCCAGTTTCTTCGCGCAATTTCAGTAAATAGTCTAAAATCGTGGCACGTGAGCTGGCGTCGATCATCGAAGTCGGTTCGTCTGCAAGGAGAATTTTTGGTTTCAAGAGGAAGATGCGGGCAATCATCAAACGCTGCATTTGCCCACCTGAAAGCTCAAAGGGGTACTTGTTGGTCAATTCTTCGAACTTCAGATTGACGAAGCTACAGGCTTCCGTCATCATCTCAACTTTTTTCTCCTTGGAGAGATTGGCCCCGCCGCGCATACGAATGCAATCCAGCAGGACGGAGTCGATTTTGTTAAAGATGTTATAGGAGGAAAAGGGATCCTGGAAAATTGCCTGAATATTCTGCCAATATTCTCTTTTCTTCTTCTGGCTGCGAATATCACGCGGCTTGCCTAGGAAGCTGACCTCGCCTTCGGTGGTGCTAATCAGTCCCAAGAGCATTTTCGCCAAGGTCGTCTTTCCGCTTCCCGACTCACCAACGATCGAGACAATCTCGCCTTCATAAAAATCGAAATCAACGTGATCAACAGCAAGGGTTTTTTGATTGCCAAGACCAAATATCTTGGTAAGTCCACGTCCGCTTAGGCAGGGTTTCTTTTCACTAGCCATTTTGTTCAGCCTCCTTTGCGTACATTTCTCTTAATTCGTTTTCAGGAATGATACAGCGATAGGTACGATTCCCTTCAATTTCGCGGATATTAACGGAAACAGCCCGACATTCAGGCATCACGTATTTACAACGCTCAGCAAACCGACATCCAGCGGGTGGGTTCTTCAGGTTCGGCGGCACACCGGGGATCGCAGTCAGCTTTACATCTCGCAAACCCTTTTCGGGTACGATGATCGATCCCATTAAGCCTTTGGCATAGGGGTGAACGGGGTCAAAAACAGCTGCTTTAGCAGGGGCGCGTTCCACGATCTGACCGGCGTACATGACCATGATGTCATCAGTGACGTTGTAGAGCAGTGGTAGTTCGTGTGTGATGAAGATCAAGGAGCTAACCAGCCCTTTGTCCATTAAGTTACGTAGCATTTTGATGACCATTTTTTGTGAAGTCACATCCAATGCTGATGACGGTTCATCTGCGATCAGAATTTTCGGTAGCAACAGGACAGAAATCGCGATGACTGTGCGTTGTTTCATGCCACCCGAAAGTTCAACGGGGTATTTTTGGAGCACTTCTTCAGGAAGACCGACGGTTTCAAATAACTTTTTGGCGCGGTCGTAAATATCTTTCTTGGTCACATAAAGGTCGTGCGCTTTCAATACATCTTCGATAAAGTTGATGATTTTCCGCGTGGGATTAAGCGCGTTCATTGCTGCTTGCGGGATATAAGCGATCTCGTTGCCCAGCACTGACTTACGAATGTCATCCGGAGCCATCTTGGAAATGTTTTTCCCGTTGATGATGATCTCTCCGCTTGAGTAGTGCAAGGGCGGGAAATAGTAGCCCATCAAGCTAAGCGCCAATGTGGATTTACCACAACCCGATTCGCCCGCAATGCCGATAGATTTGCCTTCTTCCAGCTTGAAAGAAACGTGATCGACCGCGTAAATATCTTCGCCAAAGCGGGTAATATATTTGGTGGTAAGTTCTCTCACCTCTAATAGTACGTCTGACATGGCTATCTCCTATTCTCTCAATGCGGGATTGAAGACCTGATCCAGACCCGTGTTCATCAGGTTCATGGAGAAGGTGATCATGGCGATGGTGATGATTACGGGGAAGTACGCCCACCATTTCCCAAGAATATGCGCCTGATAGATCATCGCCCATTGCATCATCAAACCCAGCGTTGGCATGTCCGTCGTTCGCGGTCCCAACCCGAGAATGGACAGTCCTGCTTCAGCAAGAATGCCCGAAGAAATTTGCAGGATGAGTGCCATCACCACATAGGAAGCGATGTAGGGCAAAATATCAGCGAGAATAATATGCGTGATAGAGTGACCGGACAACTTCGATAAGTTAACATGATCTCGATTACGAAGTGAAATCACCTGTGAGCGAACTGCCCTGGCCGTCCACACCCAAGATGTGAAGCCGATTACCATAGCAACCATGAACGGTCCACGTTTGTCCTGGCCGATGCTAAAGGAGATTAGGATAAGCAAGACAAAGCTGGGGATAACTGTGAAGAGATTGGTAATGAACATAATCGCATCATCAACAAATCCACCGATATAGCCCGAGACAAGACCGAGTATCAAACCGATCAGGGTGGCGATTATCCCTGCCACAAGACCGATCTGTAAGGAAACACGGGTGGCGGCAACCAGTTCGGTTAGCACATCTCGGCCAAAGTTATCGGTACCAAGCGGCAATACACGGACGTTCGCGACTTCACCAACATTCACATAATCCGTAGCCAGAACTGTACCAATTTCTTCAAGTACACCGGTATCCGGATTTACTACGGCAATACTAACGCCCTCGTCGCCTAGCAATCCTGTCACCGCAGTGTTCAAGCGAATATAGTAATTTCGGTCAGCATTGGTCATGCCGGCAACTCTCTTTGTCGAATCATAATTGCTAAACCATTGTTCGAGGAGTTGTTCGGTATTTGCCAAATCGATTTCTGCTTCGGGAATACCCGCGCCAACCAACCATTTCTGGATGGCGACGCGATCATCTTCGCTTAATTTGCTGGTAATTCGTTTTGTAGAAGCTTCATCCAAATTAAGAATATGTGTTGGGGCGCTTAAACTATCGTAAACACTGACGTAAATACCGGGTTCAAAGAAGGTACCCTGGGCAATGATCTTCAAAGGGGGATCCGGCACAAAGATCGGATAGATAAGTACGCCCAGCAAAATCGCAGCAAAAATCGCAAAACCAGCGACAAATTTGCCGGAGCGGAAAATACTTTTAAGCATATGTTTCATCGCAGCACCTTCCTCTTAGTCAGCCTGTGCTGATTTAATACGCGGATCAAGGAAACCATAAATGATTTCGATCAAAAAGTTTGCCGCTAAGACCATGACCGTAATAATAAGCGTGGTTGCTGAGATGAGGGGATAATCCCCACCCAAGACGGCTGTTAAGATCGTAGAGCCAAGACCCGGGTAGCTAAAGATGATCTCTGCAACCAAAGCGCCACCAACCATTGTGCCGATAGACAAAGCCAAGCCTGTGATCTGCGGCAGCATCGCGTTCCGGAAGACATAACTAACGATCTTACGATCTTTGATACCCATAAAGCGGCTGTATTTGACATAGTCTGCGTTCAGCTCATAGATAGACATGGAGCGCATACCGATTGCCTGTCCGCCGATCGTGATCAAGACAATCGACCAGAAAGGTAGTTGGTAATGAACAATAACAGACCAAACAAATTTCCAACTCATATTTGGTATCAGGTCGAAACCATAGCCCCCTGAGGTTGGAAACCATTTGAGCGTTACAGAGAAAATCACCAGTAAAATCACTGCCATACCAAAAGCCGGTAAATTGCTTAGGAAAATACTGACAGGCATGAGGACTTTATCAAAACCACCTTTAAGATAGGCAGCTAAGGCACCAAGCGTATTGCCAATCAGCCAACCTACAATAATCGCGGGGAATTGCAGACCAATTGTCCACATGATGGAGGATCGGATGACATCCGACACCGTTCGGGGGTATTGAGCGATCGAGAAACCAAAATCACCATGAACGACGTTTCGCATGTAGATAAAAAACTGTTCGATCATGGGTTTATTCGTGCCAAAAAGCTCTGTATATTGCTCATAAATCGCCTGTACTCCAGACGAGTTACTCATGCCCTGTGCCATTCTCGAGACAATGGCAGCCACAGGGTCGCCTGGCATCAGGCGAGGAAGAATAAAGTTCAAAATAAATGCAGCAACGAGCGTTACGATGAACCAGAGAACTTTATTAAGAAAATATTTTTGATACCCTTTCAAAACAGCCTCCTTCTCAAAATAAAAGACTGCCATGCCCCGCAGAAGCGAGGCATGGCAATTTTAGTGCAGGATGCTTACGGATTGACCAACGTCAGGTTATAGAGACCTGCGATGCTCCAACCGTCAGTTAGATCCAACGGGGGAACAGGAGGATTGGTTCCATCACCCTCGTAGGGGAAGTTGGTCCAAACACTTTCGTTCACGGTGTGGAACGATTGAGGACGATACATCAAGGTGAAGGAGGGGACATCAGTCAAGTAAATAGAGACTAATTCGGTGTACATCTCATTCAGTTTTGCTTCGTCTGTTTCAGTTGGGATAGCTTTAATCAAGACATCTGCATCAGCATTTTCGTACTGACCCCAGTTGCCATTCCAGTTGCTCGCCATACCGTTGAATTCAGAGCTCATCAGTTTACGGATACGTGACCACGGTTGTGTTGGGCCAGCGCCATCACTCCACATCATGAAGATGTCATAGCCTTCGGGCAGAGGTGCATCGGATTTGGTTACAACAGTCTGGTAGACAGACCATTCAGGATAGTTGGTGGTGATGTCGATGCCGATTTCGGCACCAGCAGCAGCAACTACTTCGATTGAAGCTTGCCAGTCAGACCAGCCGTTCGGGCAGGTGGCAACATAGCTCAGGTTTTCACCGTTGTATTCGCGCCAGCCATCACCGTCGGTATCAACGATACCAGCCTCGTCAAGAAGCGCTTTTGCGCCTTCGACGTCGTTGCCAGCGAACTGTAGGTCAGCAACAGCAGCGTGATCATAGAGGGCCTGCTCGCCAGGGGTCGGGTTCATCAAAGAGCGCGGAACCTGATCAAAAGTAGCAGATTGGTTGGTCATCGCGTTAGCAATGATGGTCGGGTAGTCAACTGCCATAGCAATTGCTTTGCGGACGGCAGGCTGATCCAGGCCGGGGGACTCGAGGTTGTAGAAAGCGGTGGGGAGGCTTGCACCAATGCCATAAGGAGCTTCAGGCAAATAAGTGGAGATGGGCAGACCTTCTTTAAGCCAGAAGTCTTGGACGTTGGAGTTGAACTGCTGGCTAACATCAACTTCACCAGCCTGTAGAGCGGTTGTGCCAGCGGCGTTATCTTTGAAGATCGTGTGTGCCAAATACTTCGGAGCCGGTAATTTGCCCCACATGGAAACATCTTGACCCCAGTAATTATCGTCACGAATATAAACAACCTTGCTGTCGTCAGCAAAGTATTTCCCGTAAGGGCCGGAGTAAACAACATCTTCTGCAGCATCAGCCATGAACGCAGTCGCATCGTCACCAACGCGTGCTTCGAGAGCTTCGGTCCAAGCTTTTTGGATGACATAGTTGGTGCTTACATAAGCAGCCACAATCAAGGGGTTGAGGGCTGCGCCGTCTTCGCCGAGTTTGGCTTTGATCACAACGGTCATATCATCAGCAGCTACAATGTCGTCAATATAATCAACATTGCCCGAGCCGGTTGGGGTATTGTACTTAACATGGGAAGCCCAAGTATAAGCAACATCTTCAGCGGTGACGGGAGTACCATCATTCCAATGTGCAGCCGGGTTGATTTTGAAAGTGATCTCGGTGCGAGCATCGTTCCATTCGTAGGGACCATCAGCCAAAAGCGGATATACCTGCCCGTCAAGCATGTTGTACAGGTACGGGGTCTCAAACATGGGAACACGAGCACTATCTTGTTGAGCAATAGCCAATGCGTTATTGTTATTGCTGGAATAAGGATTCCAACCAACGACAGAACCCCATTGCTGACCATTGAAGTACAGGGTCTCGTTGCGGGGCAGGGAGTTCGGGTCTGCGGGTTCTTCGGCAGCAGCCTCTTCAACAACAGGGGCTTCTTCAACCGGCGCTTCTTCAACAACTGCAGGTGCTTCAGCAGCAGGTTCTTCGGCTACCGGGGCTTCAGCGCCGCCACAAGCGCTCAGTACAAGACTGAGAACCATCAGCAGAGCGAAAACTGATAAAAGTGTCTTCTTCATTTGTTTTTTTTACTCCTTCATTAGGGTTTTATAGGATTGACTAAACGTGAGAGATTTTCTTGATTTTTTTCTATGGGAGCCTCCTTTTTCAGGTGCGTTTTTTTGGTGTTTGAATAGCAGCCAGTGAGATCATGTGATGCTCACTCTATATTTCACCGACAACCACAAGATTGTCGAATGATGACATGGGTGGGAAGCAAAGTATTTAAGTCCGCCTGCCCCTCATTGACCAATTTAATCAATTGCCGCGCGGCGGCCCGCCCAACTTCCACAGTGGGGGCGTGGACGGTAGTCAGCTTGGGGGTCATATACTCTGCAATATAGGATTTATCATCAAAACCGAGCAATGCAACATCTTCCGGGATACGTTTGCCACTTCTGCGCAAGGCTTCCAAAACACCGCTGGCAGATTCGTCGTTCACGGCGGCAACCGCATCAAACTCAACACCCGAAACAATAAACTCAAGCATCGAAAGATAAGAAATTTCACGCCGAAACTTCCCAGGAATAATTAGTTCAGGACGATAAGGAATTTGATGCGCTTCAAGCGCTGCATGGTAACCCGCTTCGCGCTCAATTGCATCTTGCCAGCCATCGGGTCCGGTGACAAAAACGATTCGCTTACGCTCATGAACAATGATTAAATGTTCAACGAGTTCCTGAAAAGATTTACGGTTTTCGACCATAATACTGGGGATACTAAGATGTGGCGGCGAGAGATGGTGCATCAACACCATTGGAAAATTATTCTCTGCCAAGGCCTCTAATTCAGCCAGACTCATGCTGTCCACAAAAACCAGCAGCCCGTCTGTGTTGTAATGACCTAAAGGAGGTACTTCTTTATCTTGCGTGTTGGGGCGCCTCGATGCGATTAACAAGTTGTAGTGATACTCCCCCGTAACCACTTCTTCGATCCCACGTAAAATCGGTGTAAAGTAATCGCTGTAGCTGTTATTGGCTAAAAGCAGGCCAACCGACTTGGTCTTGTTGGTAGCAAGATTTCGTGCAGCAGCATGCGGTACATAGTTAAGCGAACTAACTACATCGTTAATACGAGCAGCCGTCTCAGGTGAGACGGCTGCAGTTTTATTGATATAACGGCTAACAGTAGCAACAGAAACCCCCGCCTGTTCGGCAACTTCACGGATAGTAATTGAAGATGATTTTTGTACCATGGGGTAAACCGTTTTTTAACCGAATAAAAAATTGTTAACCGATTGTAAATGTAAGCGGTTACATTGTAGCAATTTAAAAATCGAAAGTCAAGAGCTTTTTTGCAAAAAGAAAACAAAAAACAAGCGTATTGTGGTGAAAATCACCCTTATTCAGCGATAGGGAAAGATGTCAGGTTGTTTCACTGATTAATGTAACCGATTACATTATGGCTTTTATTATTAAATCATATCGTATGATTCTCCAAATAAAAGCGGGCAAAGCCACTGGCAACACGTTCAATTATTCATAAGGAGCAAAAAATAGGCCTGAAAAATTCCCTAGGTGTTTCTTCTTGGGGACAGCTACCGCAACCCATCAAATCGAGGACACCGGAACGAAGACGGCAAGGGCGAAAGCATCTGGGATAGCTTCTCTTATACCCCCTACCGCATCTTTAACGGTAATACAGGCGACGTATAGCCTGAGACCATTATCGCAATCGAATAACTTACTATGGAATGCTTGGGCGGAGCGAAAAAACTGTGGTTTAGCTGGTTTGGTCCATCTTCAAGCTCTGAAATCGTGCCTGGAAATGGTTCTGATAAGCCTGATCCATGTTTTTAAAGCTAGGCATAGCAACTTATACGGTAGTGCGAAAAAAGGCAGTACCGCATAAGTTACAATGGGCTCTCTTCGGGGAAGAGTACCAAAGTTGTTCCAGGTGTTGGAGTTGATATTTAACAAGTTTCGCGGAATGGGTATGGAGCTTGAAGCGGTTTCGATATTGCTGTATGCGAAGTCGTTCATCCTGAAAATTATTAGGCGAATATGGGAAACAACCCGGATGGTTTCATGCAGCGTATCAGGGTGAGGTAGTAATTCCCATGCGTACTGGCGCCGAATGATGCGCAGGGTGAGACTTTTTTGTCCGGTGGTACGCAATAAACGACGGTTAAGGGTGCGGAAATCTTTTTCTCGATCATTATTAGTGCAAGGCAAGTTTGGAACATCATACAATGGAATAAGCCAGGAGCATAGCTGCGTGTGGTTTTTAAAATGCTGCGAAAAGCATTGGGCAACAAGGGATCGCGAAAGCGGGTGGATTGGGTTTTGGCAAGGTAGGCGAAAAGGTCTTGTGTACTTGTTCACTAGAGCAGTCAGGGTTATGTTCTGGACCTAGCAGAGCGGCAATGTACTCCAGTCAATCGGCGGCCTCACACAGAATGGAGTAAGTTGCTTGGGCTGATTGGAGCGCTATTCGTAGTCCATGATGCAATGTCAGCAATTGAGGCGTGGAATGATAGATCATCAAGCGCTCCGGGCATTCCTTGACTTCGGATAAGCCCACAAATATCTCAATTCCAGCTAACCTCAAAGGAGGGCGGCCTTTGAGGGTCAGAAGGTAACGAATATGGCGAGATGTATAACGGACATTAACCGTGATGATTTTAAGCCCATACATTGATGAGTTCGAGCGTTTTTTTGAGTATCGTCATCTGCGCTTGGGCGGTTTCCAACGTGGTGGATGTACCTTGAAACGGAAAACTTCCTCAATGCTCCAGCAGTG
>Ga0233431_1002852_pt1 | contig 22657 bp, 21 predicted proteins | sample SI_118_April2016_FD_179867 | JGI IMG/M metagenome (GOLD analysis project Ga0233431, IMG submission 179867) | Seawater microbial communities from Saanich Inlet, British Columbia, Canada - SI_118_April2016_200_MG | ecosystem: Environmental > Aquatic > Marine > Inlet | place: Canada: British... | reverse complement strand
TCCAGTCGGATTAGCAACATTTACAACAGACAAAAAAAGAGCCAAAACAAAAACAAAAGCGATTACGTATTTACTATCAAAACCTTTTCGAGAAGATTTATTATTTTTTCTAACCATTACAATCAATTACAATTTAAATTCCCAATATATAAAAGTATATCAGTAAGACAAATACCGATTTTCAAAAAATCGGCACAAACCATTGATACAGACCAACAAACAATTATCTATTAATCCCAAAATGTTATGCCATCCACAACACTCGCAATAGCTGCCTGTAATTGATCTATAATTTTCTGCAGATCGCCCCGAGACTGATCATAACATTCAAAGTCAACTGGATTACATCCGTTCTCACAAGATTCAGATGTTGTAAATGTACTATTTGCACAAACCTGCAAATCGTTATTCAAACATCTTTTATCCCCAGAAGAACATTCAATTTGTTCATCGGATTTTATTTCAACACCCTCAATCAAGGTATATTCAATATCATTTCTAGTTTTTGAATTTTCAGGTTCAAATCGTAAAATAACCGCAGCATTATTTGTTCCATAATATAATACAGATTCTATATAAATCAATTTTCCATTAATAATCATATATTCATGCTCATCATTAGAAATAATATGATAATACTGTAAACCCCCAATTTTAATAGTAGCTTCACTTGAAGATGTTACTCCATCCAAGATAAGTTCAATATCTGTACCATCAACAACAATATTTTTTGTTATTGATTCCCCGACCCAATTAAATATAACATTATCCACAACTTCCAAAACAACCGCAGCATTATTTGTTCCATAATATGCCACACTTTTCAAATACAGTGTTTTTCCACTAACCACCAAATATGTTCCTATTGATTGATTTGTATAAGAAACACCATTGATTTCTAAATCAGCTGTATTTGAAGCTGTTACTCCTTTCAATGTAACACCAACATCTGTACCATCAACAACAATATTTTTTATTATTGATTCCCCGACCCAATTAAATGCAATGTCACCAGTGTCCTCTTCAACTAATCCGATTTCCACATAAGAAACACTTGGTGAAGAATATCCACTTATGAAAATAGAATCATCTAAACCATTTTCAGACAATTGTACATTTTCCAATTTACAATCTTCATCCATTGGTATTCTAATATTCGCCCCACCAACATTTTTACATCTAAAGTTTATGGTAACATATTCTCCAATAATACAACCACCAGCTGTTGTCAATTCCCAAACACTCAAATCTGGGAACCTAATTCTATCACCTTTTTCTAATCTAGTTGCTAATGTTGAAATAATTGGAATTTCTTTAGCCAACCCAATTTCTATATAAGAACTATTTGACAACAGATCTCCATTTATGAAAATATGTTCCCCGGAAAAACCACTGAAAACACCAATATAATCTCCATCTACAAATTTACAATTCTTATCCAATGTAAAACTTTTAGTATTTGAATCACCTTCAAAATTTTTATCAGTTTTGAAAATAACATAATTTGCAGCAAATCCATCTATACATTTAATATCATTCACTTCCCAAACAGTTAAATCTGGAAGCTCAATCTTATCACCTTTTTCCAATCTAGTTGCTATTGTTGAAATAATTGGAATTTCTTCCTCTTCTATTTCTTTTTCAACACAAGCCCCATCTTCACAATCATATCCTTCTACACAATCACCATCTTCACAAACACATGCCCCATCTAAACAACCTAAATCACAAAGATCTCTATCATGTTCAATATCATCCCCATCAGAATTACAAAAAAATTCTTCGATCATTTCTTCAGTAACACAATTATCTACCTTTTCTAAGTTTCCAACTGTAGTCACTCCCTTTAAGAAATTATCATCCCCACCATCTGTATCTACACAATTTACTGGATCTGGTTTACAAACGCCATCCTCACAACCACCCAAACAAGGTGTACCATATTGCTTAATACGACCATCAGTACCGCATACTTGTTCATTCAAATAACTATCAGTAATACATTCGTCAACTCTAGAATTTTCACCATATGTAACAGTTCCTTTAACAAAAGGTTCATTTCCACCGTCAGTGTCTGTACATTCATTCCCATCATAACACTTACCACCTTTACATGCAACATCACATTTGTGTTTTTCTGTTTCAACCATTCCGTCAGAACAATATTTCTCATACACATAATCCCCAACACACGCATCATAATATTCAGTTGTACGCATATGACCAATTGAACCATCTATTGCATGTCCTGCAACATCATAATATTTTCCATCGTCAGAATCCCAACAAAGACTTCCTTTTTCAATACCATCACATGTAATCATAACATCTGTAATCATTATTATATGATCACCGTTTTTATAACTCAATGTAAGTTCATCACCAACTCCAATATTATCACTACCTTCTACAGAAAATGAATATTCAGCATAATTACTCTTATCAAATCTATAGTTATAATTAAATGTTTCAACACGAGGGGTCTTAAAAGAATTATCATCAAAAACTTCATCATTTAATTTAATATAAATGTGTGCATCATTCTCATCACTATTTCCTACATAAATATAACGATATGAAATTTCAATATCTCCCTTACAATCAGAAACTGTATAAATGTTAAAATCCCCTGTCCCATCACCATCTCGAGTCATACTATTCAAATCACTTGTCATAGTGCTCTCACTATTAGCAATATCAATAACAGCCATCCCTGTAGGATTAAAAACATTTACAACAGACAAAAAAAGAGCCAAAACAAAAACAAAAGCGATTACGTATTTACTATCAAAACCTTTTCGAGAAGATTTATTATTTTTTCTAACCATATCAACCAATTACAATTCAACTTCCCAATATATAAAAACATATCAGTAAGACAAACACCGATTTTTAGTGTTCGACATAAAGTGTTTATAATATTTCCGAACAGAATGAGCTAAAGAATAATACTAAACCAATTTCATCTGTATAGAATCATGTTTAAAAACCTTCCCGTTCATCTTTTAATCGGAGCTAGACTGGGGGGCTCATCTTACCCTGTTAGCGCAAATAGATGTCGGCGCAGTCGAAGTCCAAGGGCGGTAATGATTGTATATGAAGTCCGTTCCTTGAGCAGAGAAACACAGTCCTATGGAGTCGATTGTGTAGCGAAACGTGTCAGGTCCGGAAGGAAGCAGCACTAAACTATATGGTTGGCGTTTGTAGGTTCGCTGTGCGGAGCTTTTGGTTCGGGTTTAACTTTGTGTGCAGTTATTATCCACCGCGGACATGCTCCATCAAACCTTTTTCTTTTAAAAAGAAAAAGCTTTAGCAAAAAGAAACAAAAATTCTAAGAAAAATATTGATCACCCCTTCAAAAAAACACAAGGATTCTAAAAAATAAAAGAAATGGTTTTTGGTTATGTGCAACTTTCATAAATTGGTTCGTTGCACAAACTGTTCAACAGTAGCTGAACATTAAGCTTTTTTCACACATCTAACCAATAAAAAGATTACTCGCTTCCAAGTCCACTATCCATGTCTGACAAATCTGATAAAATATCTGTTACTTCTTCGTTTACTTCATCAATTGTATCTTCAGCTTGTTCATCTGTTGTAACACTTCCTTGTTGTATACAACCTGAAACAAACACAGTTGAAATAACAACCAAAATCGCCAACATTACTAACATTTTATTCATTTTAAACATACCTCCATTTCACCCAGTTTAAAATCCAGTGAATCACAATTCACGTGATTTTCTACCTCCATCAATATTAAATTTTAATTAAGTATTTTGCATTTTTTCGCTGCCGTTTTTAATCCAATTTAACCAATAAAAAGGGCATCCATAAAAAGTTTAGTATCCACAATCCGGAATACATCGTCCTTCCCCTTCACTTTCCCACTGATCACAAAATCCATCTGGACATTTCTGACCATCATTAAATCCACCATCTTGTGGGTAATAATCCCCGCCTTGTGGTGGTCCTTGGTCATAATACTGATCCCCGCCTTGATCATAATATTGATCTTGTGGGTTTTGATCATATCCTTGATCGTATTGATCTTTAAAATCGTCTTGGAATCCACCACAATCATTTGGACAAGTTTGTTGCTCATCAAAGTCACAAAGTCCGTCTCCACAATAACTGTTAGCAACTGTTTGTCTTTCTTGTTTAGGTTCGCCTGGTCCATCATTTGGTCCACCATCTTGTGGTCCCATTTTCATGAATTCAAATCCAAGCCCTGTACATTTATCTTCAAAGAACTCAGTAGGTGGTCCATCGTCTGGTCCATTACCCATTGGCATTCCATTCTGATAATCTGAAATCTCACAAACCATATCTATAATATAGTCACCTGCACTGTTCTTCTCTAATGCAACTCCAGCTTTCTCAGCCATAAATTCTATAAACTCATCAGGTGGTCCATCATCTCCGCCATCCCCCATGTCATCTGTCATGTCAATTACCATGATACAATTTCCTGCATCATTCTTTCCATTTATTTTAACACTTGGTCCACCACCCACACCATCTGGGTAAAACAATACTGGTTCACAAGTTCGGAAAGCTTGATCAAACTTCCAACCATCAGATCCAATATCTGTTAAATCACTTTCTTCCACAGTTTCTGCATTAACATTTATGCTATACTCTTCTGCAACCTCATCTGCATCCCCAAGCATAGCAAAAATTATACTTCGTATTGTTTCTTCTTTCAATTTCCTAATACTTGTTTTCAAACTTACAATATCGTACGTTGTTAATTCGTCTTTCATAGCAATCTCTTTGATTTCATCTCGAACAACATCAAATTTATCCCCAGCCGATACCATCAAATCAGCTACTTTTTCAAATCGTTTTGCTTCAAGTTCATATTTTTCTTTTGTTTCCCCAGAAGCACTATTAGCTTTTCCTCGGTAAAACAAAGCCAAATCATTTATTTTTTCTGACAAATCAATAAACTTAGCATTCATTCCTTCCAATCTCATTGCAACTGCCAACACATCTTCAATTTCTGGAATCTTTGTTACCTCATCCCGTGAAACCATTGTATATTCTGACCCACCTTTGAATATACATTCAAAACCCATAACAATTCCATTTTCATCCTTATCTAAAAGCAAATCCCCTGGACATCCTTCATATGCTCTTTCAGGAACTTCTTTTAATCCTTCTGTTACAGGATCACCACAACGTGTTATTGGACATCCTTCTGGATCAATATCAACAACTGTATTTTGCTTTCCACCACAGTCATAATAAAATTTATCTTTTATGCTTGGATTATCATACTCAGCACAAATGTTTGGACCAAATCCTCTTCCTTCACACACAATAACATTACATCCTTCTGATCCAAAACCTCCACCCATCATTTTAGGTACAGGATTTCCCCCAATATTGAAACATCTATCTGTTTCTCTTTCTAAATCAGCATCTGAAGGACAACCTTGTCCAAACTCAAACTTATCCCCAAATTCACAATGTACAAAACTACATCCATTGTAAGGATCTTTTTCATAAATCGGATTTCCACCTTCTTCTTTACAGTCCCTTTTCATCCGATCCATCTCACTTTCGTCTGGACACATATTTTCCTTTTCACATTTTACAACCTCTTTTCCAAACCTATACTCATACCAACAATTTTCTGGTAATCTTTCTTCTGGAGGCCGTCCACAATCATCATGACATCCACCATTCTCTCTTTCAAATTCATCACAAATTCCGTCTCCACACATTCCACTTCCAGTTCCACCACAGTCATCATGACAATTGTATTCGCCGTCTTGACAAATTCCATCACCACAATATCCTTGTGGTTGTGTTCCCATGTCATCACAACTCTTCCAATTCTCTATACAATTTCCATATTGATCACCTGGACATATTTTTCTATCACTATCACAACACCATCCATTATTATAATCAGCACAATATCCACCATCATGACAATAATTTTCACTACCATCTGAATGATATCCACATCTTTCTTGAGTAGATGAATAACAATCTGAACAACTCTGTGAATTCTCATTTGCTGAACAAATATTATCATAATTACATGTTCCTAAAGAATTACAATCACTATCACATTCATTATAACACACATATCCTTGTTCATTTCGTGAACACACATTATCCCCACAACCGACATTTACACAATAATCCCCGTCAGTATAACAAAATCCAGACCCGTCACATGAATATCCATCCTGACAATCTGCATCTGATGTACAACAATAACACTCACCATTAACACATTTTCCATTTGTTGTTAATCTAGAATATTCCACTGGACAACCATAACAATCTGTATCTACACTACAGCTATTGTCATAACTCATACAATCTTGTGAACAAGTGTCTGTATTTTCGCTTCCTTCACAAACACCATTTCCACAAACATCAGAACTTCCACAATCTTGTGAACAAGTTGCTTCTGTTTCACTTCCTGTACAAGCATTATCACCACAAACATCAGAACTCCCACAGTCAGATGAACAAACAGCATAATCTTCCCCATCTTCACAGACACCATTTCCACAAACAGGTCCACATTGTCCTGAACAATCTGCTGGACATGTTTCACATTCTCCTGAATCACAATTTCCATTTCCACAAGTACTACATGCACCACAATCCTGTGAACAAGTTGAACATGTTTCATCACCGTCACATGCCCCATCCCCACAACTACTTACAGTCTTACAAATATTATTATCACACATCAACCCAGAATCACAATCCTCTGTCGTGAAACAGGCCCCTCCTGCACCAACAGCGATAACTGAAACTGAAAACAAAGAAACAACAAACAAAACTAATACTACTGACATCAATACGTTTTTACGCATTAATCTAGTTAAAAAAAGGCTTATATAAAGCTAACTGATAAGAAAAAACCAAAAAAAATAACAAAATCACACAAAGAAATAAAATTTACTAAGCGCATTTGCGCTTAGCTAGAAGCATCGAACAATTTTTGGTACAGCTTTTTACATTTTTGGTACAGCTTTTTCTAAAAGGTGTTTCGACCCAATAAAAAAATGTTAAGCGATCTTATCATCTAGATTCTTTAACATTCCAGATAAATCTCTAATTTCTTGTCCCATGTCAGTTACTGCTTCACCAATATCAGCTTCTGTTTCCAAACTTCCTGTAACACCTTGAGAAGAAGTATCAACTATAGGTGAAACTCCAGTGAACAAAAAATACATCAACGCAACAACAATAACAACTGTTCCTGCAACAAGTAAGTTTCCTGAAACAGGTGTAACAGCAACATTATTTTTATTAACATTTTGCTTTTTAACATTTCGTTTTCTTCTAGCCATATTATTCACCTCCAACACTAGACTTTATTTGATCCAACAAACTTCCCTCACAGAATGGAAGTAACTGTTCTTCTGGATTTTCTAAACCTTCTGCATAATCTGGAACTTTACAAGTCATACCATTTCCGCCTTGTTCAACTTCAATAACACACAAATTCCCTTCCAAACCAGTTATCTTTGCAACAACGCCTTCCTCTGGTTCAAACACAACTTCTTGACATGTTTCAAATGCATCATTAAAGCATCCATCATCCAAACAAATTCCATCTTCTTCAGCACTACTCAACATCAAATAAAGCGCGTCTTTCAAAGTTCCTTTCCACAACTTCCTAATATCAATCTTAATTTCTTCCATGTCTTCCACAGTAAGTGTCGCCAATCTATCTTTTAGTTTACTTTTAATTTCATCTACTTTGTCAGCCCCAGTATAAAACATATTAGCTGCTCTTCTAAATCTCTTTTCATCCTTCTCACTTCCATGTTTTTCCCAACTATTTGCAATAATACTTGATTGGTCACCAAGATCAATGAAAGCCATCTTCAGTTCTTCAGCCCCAAAAGCAATTTCCAACAAAACGTCATCATCTGGTAATGATTTCAACTTTTCATACGAAGCAAGTCCGATAACATCATCACTCGGCTCAATACATTCTACAAACACAACACATCCATCATCATCTTCATCTACAACCATTTCACCATCACAATTTGAATATGCTTCTGACGGCAAACTCTTACAATATGTCTCTTCATCTGCACATACCAAAACTTCACAACCTCTTGGATCATATCCCTCTACAACATCCTTACCAACAAAATTACATTTCTTTTCAATATCCTCAACAACCTTAATATTCAAATCCTCTATTGGAGTACATCTACCAATTTCTTTTTCTGCACAATGTACAAATTCACATCCACCTTCCGGATAGAAAATAACTTCACTACCAGATTCCTCACACATTGTAGCTATATTTTCATTTTCCTCTTTGGTAGGACATTCTACATGATTTTCCCATGGTTTTGTCTCTTCCATCTCTGACAAAAAATTACACAAAAACTTTTCACATCCATTCTTCCCAAAGTATCTTTCTGGAACTCCACCATGATCTATACATTTCTCATCCCTATTTAGAGGTATCTCTGGACACTTCTTCTCCTCACAAACAACTTTAACCACACCAGTGGAATCTGTTTCTTCAAAACATCCTTCTGGTATTTCTGCTTTAACAACAGTTTCTTTTGTCGCAACAACCGGACAAGTCATCCGTGACTCAGTACACCAAGTATCACACCATTTACCACCAGAAGATTTACAATCCTCTTCAGAATAACAATTCCAAATATTTGATTCTGTACAAGTTGGACACTCATACATATTACAATATCCATTTGTTGATCCACCACACCAACTACCCAATCCAACACCAGAACAATCTTCCTTATTATAACAATTCCACGGTTGGGTTGAACTACAAGAAGGGCACTCACTTGCAGAACAATAAGTTCCACACCAATAACTACCTATTCCTGTACATTCACTTTCAGAACTACAATGCCATGGATCGGTTTCAGAACATGTTGGACAACTACCAGACATACACCATCCACTACTACTATAACCATAAGTGGTCGCTCCCCCACTTGTACACCAAGAATTTCCTACACTAGTACAATCACTTTCTGAATAACAACTATATGGATCAATTTCAGAACATGTCGGACATGAAGTAGTTTGACACCAATCACCTCCCCCATAAACTCCTTTACACCAATAACCACCAGCTCCTAAACAATCACCATCTGAATAACAATTCCATGCATTTGATGAATCACATGTCGGACATGTATAATCACTACAATAAGTTCCACACCAATTTCCCGCATTATTTTTACAGCTGTCTTTATCATAACAATTCCAAACCTGAGATTCACTACATGTTGGACATTGATCACTACAATATGATCCACACCATTCTTTTCCTACCCCAGTACATTCACTTTCCGTTCTACAATTCCAAGACTCTGAAGAAGAACATTCATATGTTGAACACACATAATCCTGACACCATCCAGCTCCTCCTCTTTCAGGAATACACCAACTCGCACCAACACTTTCACAATCTACCTTCAGGTTACAATTCCAAGACTCTGAAGAAGAACATTCATATGTTGGACATTCAGAATTTTGACACCAATCACTTCCACCATAAGTCCCCGCACACCAATAACCACTCGCTCCTGAACAATCACTTTCAGAATAACAATTCCAAGCATTTGATGAATCACATGTCGGACATGTATAATCACTACAATAAGGATTACAAGTTGAACAAACTTCTGAACACCAACTTCCACCTACTCCTGAACAAGATGATTCAGAATAACAATTCCACTTATCTGAAGAGGTGCAATCCGGACAAGCTGTGTTCTGACAATAACTTCCACAAAAATATCCACCAGCTCCTTCACAAGTTTCTTGTGTATAACAATTCCAATAATCAGAAGCACTGCATTCTTGTATAATATCACTGCACCATTTGTAACTTCCACCTACCCAATATCCACCTACTCCTGTACATTCACTTTCTGTGTAACAACTCCAAACATTTCCAGAAACACATCCTGTTAAAGGACAACTTCCTGTTTGACAATAACCACCACCATATTGATCTGTACACCAAGTAGCACTTACACCTGTACATTCACTCTCAGAATAACAATTCCACGGCACACTCAAACTACAAGAAGTTGTTGAAGTGTCTGTTGTTGTATTTGTGGTTACTGTATTACAAGTTCCTACACAACAATTAGAACAATCTGACTTATCATAATACATTGACCCTGAACAAATATCACTTGAAGAACAACAGCTTCCACCTACAGAAGAACAAGTTCCAGTAGTTGTATTTGTGTCTGGAGTTGATCCACCACAAGAACTCATTGATGACTGCCAACTATTGTCTAAACAACAATATCCATTACTATACGGAGATCCGCCACAATAACACATTGATATTATCGCTGAATCCAAAGAACAATCCGGAGCTGTCTGACAATCGCCATTCACACAATAAGAATATCTACCATTTGTAGATACACAACTTTCACTAGAAGATGAATCAGTAGTCGAATCTGAAGTACACAACAACCCTGAACAAACATAATTCGTTGTAGTTACAGTTATTGTTCTTTCTGTACTCATCCAATTTTCTCCACTACAAGAATAGCTTTCAGATGTAGTCGATGCACAATCCGCATCTATTGAACAAACATCACCTGCACCTGCTACTACAGATAGAGAAAAAAGAGTTGAAAAAACAAAAAAGGTTAAGACTATTAATAATATAGACATCTTCCGCATTATTTTAGTTATAAAAAGGGCTATATAAAGTTACAAAATAAGGTGGATTTATGGACAATGAAAAATTAAAAAAATTACAAAAAGCGAGTTATCGAGTTTTTGGAAAAAACCAACATAGCGCTGTTAAATTATGTCTTTGGACTAAAAGATCTGTAAAAACCGGCGAAAAAGATTTCTGTTACAAACAAAAATTCTATCGATCATCTTGTGGAGTAACTGCACACCGGTGTGTACAAATGACTCCTGTTTTTACTAAATGTAACTTACGTTGTAGTCATTGTTGGCGAAACCACCAATATTTCACCAAAGAAAACCATAACTGGGACTCAGCTCAAGAAGTTTTTGACGAATCAATCAAAGCGCAAATATCTTTGTTAACAGGTTTAGGTGGTGTAGAACATTCTCCCCCACATTTAGCTGAAGCACGATTACCAAACCAAGTAGCTATTAGTTTAGATGGCGAACCTTTCTTTTACCCACATTTAGACGAACTAATCGGAATCTACTTAAAAAATAAATTTTCAGTTTTCTTAGTAACAAACGGAACTTTCCCCGAGAAGATAGCTAACCTTAAAAACTTACCAACAAACTTTTACTTATCACTAACTTCCAACACAAAAGAAATGTTCACTAAAACCCAACATCCAATGTCCGAAAATCTCTGGGAAAAAGTTTTAGAAAGTTTAAAGTTATTCTCAACTCTAAAAACAACCCGAGTAATCCGCGTAACTTGCGTAAAAGACATGAACATGACACACCCTGAAAAATATGCTGAATTAATTAGCTTAGCAAATCCTGACTATATCGAATGCAAAGCTTGGATGTGTGTAGGTGGATCTGCCAAACGTTTAAGCTACGAACAAATGCCAACCCATGAAGAAGTTAAAGAATTCGCTAAAAAGATAGTCGCATATCTAGAAGGCTACAAAATAAAAGACGAGAAAACAAATTCTAGAGTTGTTCTGTTAAACAAAGCTTAGAAATAAACATATAAAGATTAGCACCCTAGAAAAAGTATGACAGGCACAATAGGAATACAGGTATCTGGTATTTACAGCCACGGAACAGTATCAAAAAGCATGAAAAATGCTTTATTACGAAATATTGGAAAAGTAAATGTTACTGATCAAAACGGAGCAAATTATATTATATTTCTTGACCAACTAGATTATGTAGGTAGTGTATCATTTAAAAAACAAGAATGTGAAAACGCAATCATACTTCAGATGAAAAGATCTTTTTATGTAAACTTAGAGAAACTAAAGTCAACAACACTACTGGTTGAAGAAAATATTGATAGTAAACTATCTGAAGGGTATGGATCATTATCATGTATTCTTGTAGTAGGTAATGAAGATCACCATACAATGGAAGCAAAGGAAGATGGACTGTATAAACAATTATTCACAGTAAGAAAAGATTTTGAAGAACATGTAGATAAAAAACGTAAAGAACATGGTTCTAAAGACCAATGTAAAGTTCCTATAATAAGCTTAGTTTATCAATCACAGCATACAGAACCAACAGTTCATAAAATGTTAGAACAAAACGGAATGAAACCATACTATTATGACAAAGAACTTTTCTTTAATCCAATAACAATTGGTGGATTTGATGAACTTGCTAAAACTATATTATCTAGCTTTGATTTAGACGGATAATATTTCTACGAAGCAAAAGACCGGTTTCTCGCTGCCGTTTTTGACAAATTTTTAATTAAACTTTTACCATTTTTGGTACAGCTTTTTCTAAAAGGTGTTTCGACCCAATAAAAAGTTTAAAAAAGGGCAAAAGCTTAAAAACCTTCTCACCTAATTCCCCATATGCTTTTCGAGATACTTTTGAGTTCAATTATTGTAGCATTAATTTCCTTTGTAGGAATACTTACATTTTACCTAAAACACGAAACTCTAAAAAAATACACATGGATACTAATCGCACTAGCTTCTGGTACACTTCTTGCAGCAGCATTCTTCCATTTAATTCCAGAAACATTTCACGAAGCAGGAGAACTTGCGCCAATATACATACTAGTAGGAATCTTGACATCCTATATAATCGAATCTGGTTTACATTGGCATCATTGTCGAGGCGAATGCAAAACCAAAATAAAACCAATGGGTTATTTAATTTCAATAGGCGACGGAATTCATAATTTTATTGACGGAATAGTTTTAGGTGCAGCTTATTTAGCTGATTTCAATTTAGGAGTTATAACCACTATAGCTATAATCGCCCATGAAATCCCACAAGAAATTTCCGACTTCGGAATATTAATCAAAGCTGGCTACAGTAAAAAACGCGCACTTATTGTAAACTTTTTCACAGCTTCGACAATTATAGTAGGAAGTTTAGTTGCTTACTTCTTCGCAACTTCAGCAGAAACTTTAATCCCACTAATCGGTTTTGCCGGAGGAAATTTCCTTTATCTAGCTCTTAGCGATCTTGTACCTGAACTTCACGAACACAATTCTACAAAACGCACAATAACAAAATTCGCAGTAATGCTTTTCGGAATAGCTTTGTTATACTTCATTTCTGGAATGATACCAAGCCATTAAGAATTATTTCCGCGCACTAAAAGCAAAACTCGGATAAATCATGTCTTCAGTGTCATGAACAATTTTACTAGAAAATTCTATTCCAATATCTCTAAAACCAACACGCGTTAACATATCTTTTAACTCATCATCAGAAAGCAGATTTCTACTATAATTAAAAGAACTCTGTGTTTCATGTTTTGCTAATGTCACCCCGAAAAAAGTCCCACTGTCTTTCAAAAAATCATATGAATTTTCCAAATATTCTCTAAGCTGTTTAGAATCATAAATAGAATGCAAAACCGATCGAGAAAAAACAAAATCCATTTTCCCAACTAACCGTAAATCATTTGAAACTTCTTTTGGATCACAAACAATAAAATCATCCTTACTCATTTTTCCTAAAAGAAAATCAAAACCTACATCTATACATTCCCAATCAACATCATACATGAAAACATTTTTCTTAAGACATCCTTCTTTATCCAACAAAACACCAAATTCACCAAACCCAGCACCATAATCTAAAATTTTCCCACCATGTTTACAAGCTGAAACAGCTCGTTTATAATTTTCCCCGAATTTTTCCATCCGAAGTTTACCAAGTCGCATTAAAGGACCTAAATAATTAATTTTAACATTGTCTTTTCCATCTTCGTCTGTCCCACCATAATATTTATCAAAAAGAACATTTTCATACCCTTCTGGATATTCTATATTGTACTGTTTCTGCAATCTACCAAGAATGCCAGATATAACATCTTTAAGTTTTCCATTAACGATCTTTCTCATAATAATAGTTTAATTTCAGAAGGCTTATATCCGCCCAAAACACTTTAAGGATTTCACTAACTTTTAGAAACAATTTAAAGTCTAGAAATCTAAATATAATATAACCCGAAGGGCAAAAGAACCAAACTTTCTTAGCGTTTATATTTAGCAATTTGTTTGTGTGTGTCAACGTGTGTCATGAAAAGCGTTCGGCAACAATATCTCTTCAATCCCAATTCATCTAGAACTTTCTTAGGATGCTCTCCAGCTGCAACTTTCTCAACATATTTCTCCCACAAGTGAGCTACTGGTTTTCCACAACTGATACATCTTACCGGAATTATCACATAATCACCTATCTATTCTTACTAATGTTCCCCATTTAAATATCATTTTTTTCGCTGCCGTTTTTACAGTTTTTGATAAATCTTTTTTGCATTCGACCCAATAAAAAGCTGTTAAATAAAAAGGGCATTTATCTCTTGGATCTCTGTTTGTGAACTCGTGGTCCTTGTTTTGAACGTGATGGCTTATGTGGCTCAGTTCTACGAGAATCTGCAACCAACATTGTTCGGTCGTATTCCAAAAACTTGTTTTTCAAAGCCTTACTAAATCCAACTAAACTTTTAGCAATCACCTGTCTAGCTGCATCAGCTTGACCCATCATTCCCCCACCAGTAACTGCAATCTTAATATCCAAAGTAGAAGCAATCGCCTTTCCAATAACCAAAGGCTCTGTCATAAACAATCGAGGAATCTCAGGAAAACTTGACAAAGGCTTAGAATTAACTGTAACCTTTCCACTTCCCTTTACTGCAACCGCCCGAGCAATCGCCCTTCGACGAGTACCTGAAACACTTACAATCTTTCCTTTATTTTTTGTAGTTCGAGTTTTTGTTACCATAATATTTCACCATAATAATTTACCGATTTCATTTATATCCATTTTCTTTCTATTTCATTCTTATTGATCTACTTTCGCCCCTAAAAAGTGTGATAGGTCTCTCAACTTAATAAATTTGCATCTAACTTCTGCGATTCCCTTTCCATAAGTTTCCAATTTTTTGTATTCAGCCGGACAGTTCTGTATAATTTTTAATTTTTTCAATGCTTCTCTTCCTTTTGGTTTTGTCCGAGGAAGCATCCCTCTAACAGCTCGCCTTAAAATTCCCTCTGGCAACCTATGAATAAAAGGTCCCTTTCTTCGGTCTCCTCTTTCAACTTTATGTTCATATCTAGCTTTTACAACCGCTGGCTTTCCAGTTACAATTGCATCCCCAGCATTAACAATAATTATTTCATTTCCTTCTAAAAGTTTCTTAGCTGTCACTGAAGCCAATCTTCCAACCACTCTATTTGTTGCATCTATAATCATCAAATCACCAAAAAAATTCCTATCCCATTATCCTTCCTGTTTTCCCATTTTTAATTAATTCATTAATTGTAATTATACTCCCACCTGCTGCTTCTAAATGTTTACGAGCTGTTGCTGAAATATTCCAACAAGCAACTTCCACCTTCTTAGTAATTATTCCATCTAGAACTTTTCCTGGAACTACAACAGTCTCGCCTTCTTTAGCTGTTCTGTTAATATTGGACAAACCAACTTCTCGTCTAATTCTAGAAGGCTTTTCTAAATCCTTAGCTATCCGAGCAGCAAATTTGTTTCCTTTGTATCCTAGCTCTTTTAGCTCAGCGATAAGCTTTTTCAATTGATCATTTGTTGGTCCAGTTCTTCTCGGCATATAATTACCTCAGTATTATCAGATGATAATGCAGATTATTTAAAGGCAACACTTAAAAAGGTTTTAGAAAGCTTTTCTATCGTTTTTTCACTGTGGTTTTATTGTTTTTTGCTAAAGCTTTTTGACCCAATTTAATGTTCAGCTACTACTAAACAATATATGCAACAACAGTTGCACATAACCCACAAAAAGGTTTGGTGCAGGGGATGTGATTCGAACACATGAACACACTAAGTGACAGGATATCTTATTTCTATCATTGCCGATAAGAGCTTTCGCTCAGCTATTGACTCTAGTCTTAAGCCAAATCTTAAGTATCGCACATCTAATATAAGACAAAAATGTCCTATAAAAGCGTCCTGCGCCGTTAGTCTTTGTTATACCCACTTAAGTGAATATAATTTACGATGTGTATACATCGGTCAAAATTGACCAGGCTTGGCTACCCCTGCATATTGTAAGAATATCCGCTAGAAACATATAAAGATAAAGAAAAAAAGAAAATGCCTGTTTATGCAGGCAACGCTGGTGGAGTCATACTATCCCCTGAACCTATATCAGTATTTCCGTCTCCATTATTGTCTGTACCAGAATCTGTATCATCACCATTTGTATCATCTCCTGTAGGTGCAGTAACACAACCGGATACCATAACAACCAAAACTAGCAATACAGCTAGTATCATTTTTGCTTTCATCATAATCACTTTAAGGCAATTCTGGAACTGGTGGTGGTGTATCATCTGATGACAAGCCCAAACCTAGATGACAATCACCCTTAGTTTTAAAGACTATTCCCAACCCAACATCACTTTCACCGAAATTCTCATCTGCCATTTCCTCATAAGTTCCGCCTACCCATTCACCAACCCATTTGTAAGCACTTTCAAATTCACATGTTCCTTTTATTTCACCCAAACTTCGACCAGAAAATGAAGGAGCTATTGTAACCATATTCCATCCATCGAATAAATTTCTCTGAGACAAATATTCTACATCGTTAGAATCTTCAGCTTCCCAACCAAAATTAATATAATATGTTGTATCTCTTTTTGAATATATCCAAAATGCGGTATCTTCAAACGCATATCTTAAAAAATCTTCATCATATTCTGACATAAGCATTTGTTGTTCTTGTTCAGTAAACGGTGCTGATATAGAAGTATCAAAGTATTTTCCAAATGGAGCTAAATATGCATAAGAAGCCAAAACATCACTACCTGTTAATTGATCAAAACTATTTTGATTTTCAGATGCAAAAGTAGAAGATCCATGAACCAAATTCCACCCTTTATGAATCGGAACTGCATATATTCCACTCTGTCCAACACAATCAATTTCACACCATTGCTCCTCATCTATAACAATACTTACATCTACTATCGGACCTTCATGATTTGGAAAATCTACATATGGATCAAATTTATGATTAAAAGGCACATCACCTTCAACAAAATATAAATCAACAGAATCATCTTGATTCCCCCCACCTGAAACATGAATCAAATCATCCCTATCCCTATCCACAATAAATGTATAATCATTTCCAAAAACATTAAATGTTGTTTCCTCACCAACAGAAACAGAAACTTCTTCTCTATCACAAACATTATTACCACAGTCTATTGTAACTACAGCAAAAACAAAAGAAGACAATAAACAAACTATTACTAACGAATTAATCAAAGTATTTTTCATGAACTAAAATAGACTTTATTGGTATTTAAATCCTATTTCAGCTTTGAAACTTGTTTTCCGAAATCTTTAGCTTCTTTCTTCAGAACATCAATGCTCTTTAGGAAAATCTGTTCAGCTGTTAACCCAGAGATTGTTTCAACATCAAAAATAAATTTATGTTTCACTCCAGATACTTCAACACTTCCTTTTGGATTAGCAGTTTTAACACACTCTCCACAAAGATCACAATCAACTGTAACACTTCCCTTTCCATCCAATGAAAGAGCTCTCTTAGAACATGATTGAATAACTTCATCCGTGTTAGAAACTTTCCCAACCTTAACTGAAGGATACTGTCTGAAATAGACATGAGCTGCTTGATGCTTTGCATGAGTTTTTCCCAATCCCAACGAAGCAACAGCATCTAATTTCAACTCTTGCCCTTCTAGTAATTCTCCCAACAAAGTTTCAGAATGAACAATACTTGCTGCATCTGAATCAGATGATTTCAAATCACTTGCATAAATTTTACAAGGACCTGATTTTTCTAGAACAAAAACAATCTCACACTGTGAACAACCTTTTCCCTCACAATCACAATTATCCTTAATCTTGAAAACCTTTGGATCAAATTTCAATGCTAGCATCCCGATCCTATGAGAAAGCATCTCATCATATAACGCAGAATCGTTTTTATGAAAATTAACATATTCCACTGCAAGAGTCGGTATCCTACTAATCATTATTCGCCTTAAACAGTTAGCAAATTGAGGATTTATCTCATCTACAACCATTCGAATTTCTTCATCTGTCTTTCCTAAAACTTGAACATGCATAATAATATACCTCCGTGGTATCAGTAATTCAGATACAGCAGATATTACTAGGAAGGTTTATAAATGTTATTTTTACTCTATGCTTTCTTCTGATTCGATATCCTTCAAATAGTCTTCCTTGGGATTATCACTAATTTTTTTAAGCTTTTAACCAACTTTTTCAAGGGATTTAAAGGTTCTAAACATATACATTACTTATGTCAGAAGAAAAACTTGCAACTGCTGGATATGGATTATTTGGAGCTAAAATTATTGGATACGCTACTGTAGCACTAATCGCTGTAAATACATTAATCAATATCAAAGATGGTGATTATGACTCAGCACGCCTTAATGGCATAGCAACTGGAGCATTATATTATATGATAAAAGATTGATCTCTCAAACAATAAAAATTTCTTTAAGCTTTTAACCAACTTTTTCAAGGGATTTAAGTCTTAGTTCCTAAATTCTTCTTATGAAAATGTCTAATATATTGAAAAGATTTGGTCAAAGAGCATACGCTAGTATGAAAAAACATCCAATACTATCAGCCACAGCTATCGGACTCGGAACAGCAATACTAACAGATCAACTTATAGATCGCATTTTCGATTATAGCTTCTTTGATTCCATATACAACACAATGGAAACTATCAAAATTACACACGGTTATGCAAGTGCTGAAAGTGGAACTGGGGAAAATTATAGTGTTAACCTAGATCGTGTATTAGAATATGACATAACACCAGACGAACTTTCAATGTTAAAAGAAAGCGGAAACACTGTTGCAGAGCAAGGTGAAATGTCACTACCAAACTATATGGAAGGAGAAAACATTACAGCAAATGCTACTAGTGAAACTGCTGGAAACAAATTAGCTAATGCTATAGAACCCTCTAGCAATGAAGATGTTTTCATTGTTAAAAATAGGCAAACACTTGGAGCAATTAGCTATAATGCTATCGCATCTAAGATAGCAGTACTAACAAGTGCATACCATGCTTTCGATGAAGCACGATTAAGATTAAAACCAGCACAAGAAGCTGCAGCAGATGATATTCCTAATGAAACCCCTGCAAAAAAAGTAACAGTACTTAGAACATACACATTTGACGTTGAAGGAAATGTAATAAAAATTCAAAACCACTGAAAATGTTTTTCAAAATCTTCCAACTTCAATACCACTAACAATTTCTCCAGCCTGATCACGTGTATAATTACCATTCCAAATAGTTCGAACAATTTCCAATTGGTCTGCCGGATGTTTATCTTCCATACATTTTAAAATCTCTAAAGCAGGAGCAGCCAAACAATCGGGTCTTTTAGAAAGTACTTGTTTTGGATCAAACGATCTATCACAACATGTACCAGCATAAACTCCAAGCATCAAATCAGATAAATTCCTCTCTCGTGGTAACACCTGTTTTTTGTTTCTCAAACCAGACAAAACATACCCAAGTCCTGTTAATTTATCTTCTTTAGAAACAACACTTCCATCTTTTGGTTTTGAAAAACGAATAATTGGCAAATGATATTTTATTCCATCCCCAGGCATTTTAGATTTAGGAGAAAATTCAACTCTACCAGTGTGAATACGATTAGAAAATGATATTGCATAACGTATAGGTAATTCACCACATTCTCTCACAAATTTACGATAACCAATATCGTCATTACCAACACCAGCCAACGCCATAACTTCTCTCAATAATTCTTCATCTTCCTCTGGCATCGGAACACCACGAGAAACAAGTTTCCTAACGTTATCATCATTACCTAAGTGACAAGCCAAGATCTGTTGCTCATTAAAATCAGTAGGATAAAATCCATTACGTGTTAAATCAACATCACCTGGATAAGCAACACCCTCAAACACACAACCCAAAACAGCATGCATTCTTTCAGTCACTTGAGTATTACCATCAGATTGAATATGTAATTCTGTTCCCAACACATTATCAAAAATAATTATTTTATAATTAGTTTTAAGTTCTTTGTGTGAAAGTTCAAACCCTGGATAAGCAAAACTCTCTGGCTTCTCTGTCATATACATTCTCTGTTTAAATGTTTCTTCAACGTCATTAGATAAATCTGAAAGATAAACAGAAATACTACCATCTTCACCCTTTACAGCCACACCATATTTTCCCAAATGTCTAACCAAAGCACCTTCAGTTCTTCCTGGAGAATTTTTACCTCTATTATCTAAATCATTAAAATTCATGTTATCACCTAAAATCGTTATCGCTATAGTAAGTAACAAAGACTTAAATATCAAATTTCTCACCCGGCACGATAATCCAATAAACAAAAAGGGCAACAATTCCCACCATTTTAGAAATTAATTCTAAACTTAAACAAAACCCATTACCCCCAAAAACAAGAAAAACAAATACATTTACACATTCTAGGGGGCAATAAAATGTAGTCACCCAATCATCAAACAAAAATCTTAAGTTTTTACTAGACTCTTATCAAATATCTATAAAGAATTCTTATCAACGACTTATGATCACCCAAATCACCATCATGTATAGCATCGAAATATTTTTTTCTATCTGACACCTTTACTATTATATGCGGAAGATTATTCCGTAATAGAATAAAATTCAATAATAATCTAGAACATCGCCCGTTCCCATCAGTAAAAGGATGAATATAAACAAATTTCTGATGGAATATACTTGATAATTCCAAAGGGTGGAATTCGTATTTTTTTGTTCTATACCACTCCAACAAAACATCCATTGACTTCTCAACAAACACGGACTTAGTTGGAACATGCTCAGAACCTCTTATATAAACATCATCTTCAGGTCTGTTTCTATATTTTCCCGCATTATCCTTATCTATATCCTTCATTATTATAGCATGCAACTTCAAAATAAATTTATGATTAACATCTCCTTTATAATTACTCATAAAATCTATAGCATCTTTTGAATTCCTAGTTTCATAGACCTCTCGTAAACTAGCATTTTCAGGAATTCTATTATCAAACAAAATAGAATCTACTTCTCGTCTTTTCAACGTATTTCCTTCAATAGCATTAGAATTAAATGTAAACTCTGTAACAAAATATTCCTTAAACTTTTCAAGAGCTATTTTATTTCGCGATTTTATCCTTTTCTGATAATTTTCTTTTACCTCTTCTATTTTCTCAACTTGTTTTTTAGAAAGAAATTTAAATTTTTTAATTTTAAATCTATTTATAATAGCTTTCTCAAGTTTATTTAATTTTTCTTTATTTTTTAATTTTATATTTTCTATTTGTTTCTTAGTTAATTTCCCAGAACCAATATAGATCTGTATCTTTTTCCATTTTTTTACAGATATACGAATATTTTTAGTTAAATAATGATATTTCTTCCCATTTCGTTCCTTTATTACTATAAAGCCATCACTCATGTTCTATATATGGGTACCACACAAATATAAAGATATGCTTTGGGTACCACATATTTATATTTAAAACCGTTAGTAATTTTTCTTCCCTCACCAACGCCAATAATAAATATCCCGCGCGAATCCACAGTTTTCAACAGAGGGTTTTCGAAGCTGTTGAAAAGGGGAGTGAGGGGGGGATTAAACGAACGATGTTTAAGGTTTTACTTAATTTTCTTAAGACATTTAAGCATTAGTTTCTAAATTTTTGTTATGAACGAACGAATGTCATGGGAAGAAAATGGAAACATATTAAAAGAAGCAAAAAAAAATGAAACTCTTGCATATGTTACCAGATCAGACTTGAAATCTTCACCATATATGATACTATCATGTTTGTTTGAATATTGTCACGCCCTTATATTCCTAGATAAAAATAAACAAACCGGAACAATGGGTCATCTAGACGTAGACACTTGGCCAGAACATATTTTATCTGGTTGGGCAGGAAGTTATAACGAAGGTCATACTGTCAAAAAAGTTCAGGATATTTACGAAAAACCAGAAGATGTAAAAGTTATGCACATATATCACAAAAACATAAATCTATCTCCAAACAAAAATCAACCATATAATTGGAGATATACAAAAGAAAACATAGAAGAAGAACTTGCTAAAAGAGGATTCACTGAAGTAGAGCATTTAGAAATTTATCCCGATGGAAAACATAGCATTTGTAGAGACATGGTACTTGATGTAAAAGCCAGTAAAGTACTTGTCTTTCCTGATAATGAAAAAGTACATCTTTCTATACCTTTTTTTGAAGACCAATAAAACAAATAGAATCAGCTTAACTTTCGTCGTCCCCAAAAACCCCAGTTTTCAACAGAGGGTTTTAGAACCTGTTGGGGAGGGAGAAGTTCACACACATTTCACCGAATGGAAAGCTTTATAAACTTTAGTTGATATGTATAAACTATTATGAACACGTATAAATTAAAGTTCACGCGACTACAAAACGAGATATTTCA
>Ga0233431_1002846_pt1 | contig 22729 bp, 18 predicted proteins | sample SI_118_April2016_FD_179867 | JGI IMG/M metagenome (GOLD analysis project Ga0233431, IMG submission 179867) | Seawater microbial communities from Saanich Inlet, British Columbia, Canada - SI_118_April2016_200_MG | ecosystem: Environmental > Aquatic > Marine > Inlet | place: Canada: British... | reverse complement strand
TCTTCTGAGAAAAGAACGAAGTGACAAACGAGGGATAAAAGGCAAACGTTTAAGAGCCGGGTGGGATAACGACTATCTGCTCAAGGTGCTGGCCGGGGCATAAAATTTGATGCGATTGCCCTAGGTTCGCAGGCGATCAGCTTGAATTTTTTCCGGCTTTAGAGTAAGTTGCAGGAAAGACAATAATCAGCAATTAAACTTTGAAGAAAACCCATGAACATCAGTTAGATTGATTAGTGCAAAACACCACCTGACAACCCACTTTTTAATAAAGGGCAAATGGGAAAGAAGATTATTCTCTGTGTAGATGATGAAAGCAGTATCTTGGAAAGCCTTGAAATGGAGCTCTCACTGAAAAATAAGAACTTCCTGATAGAATTAGCTGAAAGCGGTCAGGAAGCGCTTCAAATTACAGAAGAGTTGGTGAAGGAAGGCAATCATCTGACAGTCGTCATCTCCGATTATATTATGCCGACAATGAAAGGAGATGAACTCCTGATAAAGCTGCACAAACTGTATCCTCTGTCGAAAAAAATCCTCCTGACCGGGCAGGCTGCTCTGGAAGGGGTTACCAATGCAACCAACCATGCGAATCTTTATCGATTCATTGAAAAACCATGGGATCGGGAAGACTTACGTTTAACTGTTCAAGAGGCCATCAGAAAATTTCAAGCCGATAAAAAATTGGATGACCAGGAAAAACTGATTACAAAACTTAACGAAGCGATCGCACACCGGGGACATGAAGAGGAGGGTGAAAAAAGCATGGAGGCTATACTCTATGAGCGAGAACTCTACGACCAGCTGTTTTTTATTCGATATTATCAGACCTTAAGTGACAAAGCCCAGGATTGGCTTTCAAAGGCAGCTATTGGGATTATTTGTGCAGATCATAAAATCAGCCGTTCGGAAAAGCTTTTTTTTGAAGCCATTGTAAAACACGATAGAAACGAAGAACGGGTATTAAAGCATATAGACATGATAAAAGGAAACATCCAGCCTAAATTGGAAACGTTAAAAGTTGACGAAGAGACTACTTTCAACCTTTTGGACAACCTGGCCTGGATTCTTGTAGCGAATCAAACGGTGAAAGCAGCGGAAGAAAAATATTTTGAGTTTATCTGCAGCACAGTTGGAGTTGATGATAAGATAGCGTCAAGTTTTCTGAGCATGGCAAAAGCCCGTATAGAAAGTAACCAGATAAGGCATAAAACAAAACAAGAGATTATGGAGACGAAGCTGGTTTATCGGCCTGATATGCAGCCGCCCACCTTTGTTATGAAACAAGCAAAGAAGCCATTAAATCCTTCAGAGCAACAGCTTGATCAGGAAACAACTGAACCTGAAGATACGGGTAAAAAGGAAAAAGTGCCTCATATAAGTCGATCAAGCCATAATAATTCAATAAAAATCAGACAGTTTACCTGCTTCGTTTGCGAATCTAAACAAAATATCCAGTTCAACCTCCTTGAACCCAAAAGTCAAAAACCGGACCACAATATTTTTGGCATACCAGCATATAAAAGCCCAAATAAGGGATTTGCATTTATAGACTTTAATCTGGTCAAACCGGCAGTTTGTCCCTCCTGCTACTTTACAAGCTTTCATAAAGAGCATTTTCGCAGAAATCCTGCTGACGAGCCACCAAATTTTCTGACTGATCGCTCATTCATCAATTTTTGGATGGAAACCATCTTAAACCGCCAAGAAAAGATTTTAAATTTTGACTTGGAAGAGTATTTTAACCTCCAGCCCTCTCTGGGGCTTGTCGAAACAATCTATGATTTTGGAATTCAGGCTGCTGAAAAAGTCAGTGAACGATCTGAAGATCCTGGAATAAAATGGCAAGAGGTAACCATAAAACTCACCCTCGCGGAAATATTGTCGGCAGGTAAAAAAGAGGAAAAAGTTAATCAACTGCTCAAAGAGTGCATTGACAAAAGCAGAATCATTTTTGAAACCTCTTATGATCTGGAATACACCTATAAAGCGGGAAGAGCACTGTTTTACTTAGCCCTCTACTTTGAAGATAAAAAAGCCTATGGGGAAATGTTCGATTTTTTCAGCAGAAGCCTGCGTGAGATTAAGAAGCAGTCAGCAGATGAGGAAAAATTATTGAAAAGGACTGCAGAGGATCTCAAAAGATCGTTTGAAGATCGGAACGATTTTTCCAAAAAATCATTGCTTGGATTTCACCACAAACCTTTAGAAAAAAAGGCAACACCGGACCAGTAAACTCTAAACAATCTTTTCAAGGTACAGGCTGTTCATATGGCAGGATAAACTGAAATGTCGCCCCGCATTGTGGATTATTCTCTGCCCAGATCTTACCATGATGAGCGTTGATGATTCTTTGGCAGATAGCCAGCCCCAAACCCGTTCCTCCAGCCCCGGTTTTGGTATGACTGCTTTGTGAAAACTCATCAAAAATAATATCTTTTTCAGGCTCAGGGATACCAATTCCTTCGTCAATAATCGAAATCGAGACATGATTTGCCAGATTTTTCATGCCGATCAAAATTTTGCTGTCAGGTGGAGAAAACTTGATGGCGTTTGAAATAATGTTAACAAGAACCTGCAGAATCTTTCCTTCATCTGCATAGACAACTTTTGACACCTCCTCAAAATCACATGCAATCCCAATATTTTTTTCCAGCAAGAGAATATTGAGCTCCTTTAATGCCGTATTAACAGTTTCCCGCAACTGCGTTTTTCTAAAATGGTATTTCTCCTTTCCTGATTCCAACTTGGACAGATCCAGCAGATCGTTCAACAAAGACAGTAACCTTTTGCCATTATTTGAAATTTCTGAAAAATAGGCCCTTACTTTATCTACTTTAAGTGTATCAGCTCTCATCTCTCCAAGTTTTGAGAATCCCAGAATCCCCTGCAAGGGGGTTCGCAATTCGTGGCTGATATTGGCCAGAAATTCAGTTTTTGCATCGTTTGCTCGTTCCGCAATTTTTTTTGCCTCATCAGCACTCTCAAGAGACAGATGCATTTTCAGGGTCCGTTCCCTGACCTCGCTTTCGAGGCGAACATTGTATTTCTTTAACTCTTCATTTATTTTTTTATTCTCAATTGAGAGTATCTCTATATTGGTAAACGCATCTGAAGACCGTTTTGAAAGTATGAATGCTTGAAAAAAGATGAGTACGTACATTCCAAAAGAGGTCAGGGTTCTAGTGTGAATAACACCAAATGAATTCAAAACATCATTGAACAATGTCATAAAAAAAACCGTGAATACCAGGATAAACCAGCCTGTACCCTCACTTTTTCTGAGGTCTGATCTCAGCAGGCACCAAGTAACGTAAAAACAGACTACGACTAATACAACCAGATTAATTGGCAGCAATGGCCAGCCAATTATTCCCGGGAGTAAAACTGTAAGTACGGTTGAGCCAAGACCAAAAATCTGAGAAATCCTCACAAAACGTTGATTGATATCCTTTTGGTAAAGTTCCCCCATAAAGGAAAAAAATGCGGGAATCATCAAAAAAATACAGGGGAGCACAATCCTGCGGGTTACTTCCCAGAGATACAATTCTGGAAACAACGAACCTAGAAAGAATGTGCCGGCAAACAACAGTCTTAAGGAAATAAATAAGCAGAACGCACCAAAATAAAGAATGAACTTGTCTTGCCGGCGCAGCATGAAAATCCCAAAATGGTATAAAGACATAATCAAGATGCTTCCGGCCAGAAACAGCTCATATCCTGTCTGCCAGTTCCAGTTCTGTAAAATCTGTGTCTGGTCACCTAATTTAATGGGATCAATCAAACCGCCCTTGTGCCAGGCAAAATCCGATACCTGAATGACAATCTCTAAGCTATTATCCCGGCTGCTGAAAAACGAAATCTGCGGCACAATCATTGCCGTCATAGCCTTGGCATTCTTCCCCACGACACCTGAAAAAGCAACCTTTTCCCCGTTTATCCACAGTTTATAAGCAGTGTCAATTCTTGCGATTTTCAATCCATATATCCCGTCAAACCCATCTTTTTTAACTGTCAATTTGTAGGTTGCATAGCCGTTCTGTGGCAATGATCTGGTACCAAGCTGATACCCATTCCAACGATTTGGAACCTCGAACCATTCTCGACCGCCTACTGAATGGTTGTCGACAAAGTCTTTTGGCGCCAACAATCGATTCCAATAAAACTCCCACTCCCCATTAAGTTCAACAGTTCCATCCGTTTCAAAGTTCCAGTCTGTTAAATCCAAAATACCCTTAACTGCCAGAGGTTGTTTTCTCCCAACTATTTTTGGTTTAAAGGAAACAAATGAACCTGCAATAATGATCGTTCCAAGCAGTATTGAGAACAATGTCAGTTTTTTAATGGATTTAGAACTGAAAATGATACTTTCCATGATATTTTTTCCTGGAACTTTGTTCTCTCGTTAATTTATCCGCTTTCCCACAGTCATCCTACGAGAAAAGTGGTAAACGGGCAAATTGAAGATGGGGGAATCAGAATTTCGAGGAATTTAAAAAAACTCCAGTGAGAACAATATCCGTTTTTAAGGGGATTTGATGGAAGCAGTCAAGGCAGGAGTCTGGGTCGGTTTTACTTTTTAAACCAAACAGGTGTGGGTTCATTGTCAACAAACACTTTGCTTGTTGGCCCTGCGGGTCTTTTGATAAAAAAACCGGATTCAGAGGCGATTTCCAGGGCCTGTGTAGGATTAACAACGAAGGGGCCTTGAGGATTGTAGGTGACAGAGATGGTGTCCCGTTGAGTCAGGACATGCTCTCTTTCTCCATCCAATGCAACTGATAACTGGCGCGGCGTAATTTTAACAAATGCACCGGCCTCAATCAGCCGATACTGTTTAATCGATACCCACCGCACAAGACCGGGAGCAATCGGTGCCATGACCCGCTGATCATCGTCACCCTCGCCGACGATAATATGCATTCCCCTGGGTTCGTCAGGCCTTAACGGCCTCAGATGGCCTCCAAGAGACGAAAAACCGATATGCCCCGGTTCCGCCCGGGTCAAAAACACTTCCTCCAGAGCATCTTCCTCCCAGATAGCACGCGAACCAATGTAATTCGCTGATGAAATCACCAGATCCACCAGGGCAATATCAAGAAGGTAATCCCCTTTCCACACTTCCAGAGACGGCATCTGTTTGCAGACGGCTTCACGATCAACCGCCCCTGACGCAAGCACGCCTGCAGCCATCCCCACCAGGGTCCCCTCCAACATCTCACAAAAGGCGTTGTTTGTTCCGGTCGAAACTGACAGTAAAGGTGTCTGACCCGCTCCTTTGGCCACGACCCGATTGGTTCCGTCCCCTCCCAGTACAATGATACACGCAACCCCTTTCTCATCCATAATCCGGGCAGCCAAAGTGGAATCATCCTGGTTGTCAGTCATGGGGTGATCGAGATAATTGACCTCCATCGACAGATCCAGGTGATCCATAGCCCTGGCGCCGATTCCGGAACTATCCCGCATGATAACGGTTTCATTGACGCCTGTGGAATCAAGCCCCTGAAGTATGCGACGAATCATGTTGGCTTTTTCATTATTTGAAACAACCGAACCAGACGTGACGAGACGCCGGATATCCTTTCCAGACCACGGATTTGCTATAATTCCAATCGGTTTCATGCCAGTTTGTCGTGTTCAGGGTTGGCTCAAAAATTACTTGGCATTTTGTCTGCAAAATGTCCAGTCTTTATGGGACTTTTGCGGACAGATTATGCCAAGTTATTTTTGTACGATCCCTCAGTCTGGAGCCAGAACGGGTGGCTCCGAATAAATAGCTCCGATTACCAGGCTTTTTTACCCCAGTACTTGAATATCTTCAGTAGCAACAGGACCAGGGCAAACAATCCCAGATACATCCCCATTTGATGATAGATATTAAATCCCCATTTAGGTGAGTACAAAATCACCACCATATTGGCCAGGATAAACGGGATGGCAAAGATGCTATACAAACCTGTTTCCAAGGCGACCGTCGTTTTGAACTGAGGATCAACCACTCGCAGGAGTAATAAACCAGTAGAAACCGTCCCCGTGTTCACACCGTATTGTACACACATGCGTTCAAAACCCAATTCTTTCACACGCCGACCAAAATATACAATGTAAAACGTAGTCCAGATACCACCCACCAACGCAACAGTTAAAAGCGGGATGATGTATTCCCAGACAACCGACAGTTTGACCGATATCAAGGTGGCAGCCACCAGAATGTCTACACTGAAACCCGTGATCCGGTTCTGCGTCTGGCCATCCAGCAAATACCCGCTGCCTGTCTTCTGCATGAATACTTTGATTAGAATCCCGGCTAGCATTCCATAAAAAAAGAAAAAGCCCCAGCTGGCAGAACTCAAAGTCCCGACAGCTTGTTCCACCAGATAAAATCCCACATAGGTTAGCAGATAGGCGATTCCAACCGCACAGGCGTGAAAAGCGAAAGAATCGACGTTCCCTGAGTGCGTCGTCATTAGACCCAAAGGCTCTTCAATCTCATCCTCTTTGTATATACCCCGACGAAAAAAGTCCGGAAGTTCAATTTGCCCCATCGTGGTGAAACCTTTACGAATTCCCCAGTTCACAATGGGAATACCCACAAAAAGAGCGAAAACAAACCCGATGGCAGCAAATGCCAGACCGATACTGATAGCGTTTGTAAAGCCGGAGGCTTCCCAGGCCTTCCCGATGGCCAGGGCCTGGCCCGGGCCCTGGGTAAATCCCAGGGGCAGGAACAGACCAAATTGAAGTGGAATGGCGATGCCCACCACACCAAACAACAGGACCAGCACACAACCGATAAATGCCTGGGACGCCATGGAAGCCCCATTCATCAATCCCATCCAGAAGGCACCCCTTAAGATCTCTTTTCCCTTGCCCTTTTCACCCGGCAGTTTCTTGGCCTGGGTCAGGCCGATAGAGATAAATGAGATGATGAAAAAATGATAGGCAATCGTCTGAAAAAAACTTTCATCCAGAGAAACAAGATTGAGATTCAGGACAATCATACCCAGTATCCCTCCGACCATACAGGCTGGCACTAGATACTTCTGCAACCCCTTGATTTTTGCCCTCAACAACACACCGACAAAAATGCAAATACCAATATAACCGAACGCTAAAAAGTAGTTCATCTCAAATGGTGTATTCATTTAGCCTCTCCTCCTTTTTTAAATTGAAAGTGGTGTAGACCTATACTCGTTGCATGTTTCCCGTCTCTGTTTCTTGAATTTTCGATCTTTGTTCTTATTCCGAAAGCTATTCGCTAAATGATCACTATTCTCATTTTTTTTATTTGTCAAGTTTTTTTACTGCTGAAAAACTGAAATCCCTTCAACGAGGTATGACTGGTGTCGCGTCATGTGTGAAATAACGTAATGACCGGCTGTATTCGCTTAACTTCGCTCGAACCATATACCTCAATCAGGCTTCCGAATCGTAAGTGATGGCACGACACGAGCGCCACTTTATCCAAAGATGAAAGGAATTTTTAAAAAAAGCATTGACTTTCAGGAAACAACAGAATAATAATCTCTTATCGAAAGGCATTCGAAAACAGAAAGTACGGTTATGACATTGCTTTTTGGCGGTTTGCGAACTCGTATTTCAATACAGATAGCAGGAGAAGGATTATGAAATTTGGAAAAGAAGAGTTGCTGAAGCTTTATACGAATCTCGTCCGTACACGGGCGTTTGACAAGGCAGCCGTCAAATGGCTGGCCATAGGAAAACTCCTCTCGTTTTACCACCCCGCTGAGGGGGGTGAAGCACCCGGAGTCGGAGGAACAACTTTTTTAAGACCGGATGATGTGATCAGTCCGCATCTACGGGGACATGGGCTTCCTCACCTGATAGGCAAAGGGGTGGATCCAAAATATTACCTGGCTGAACATTGCGGCCGGTCAACCGGCGCGGGAAACGGTCTGGGGGGCATTCATGCCGTTTTTGAAGAGTTTGGACTATACGGCGGGGCAGGTACCATCGGGTCTTGTTTCCCTTTATCTGCAGGTTGGGGAGTGGCAGCTAAAAAGAATGGTCGCGAGCAGGTTGTGGTCTGTTTTTTTGGTGACGGAACCTCCAATCGAGGCACCTGGCACGAAGCAGCAAATATGGCGGCGAATTGGAAACTACCGATTGTCTGGGTTTGTGAAAACAACGGTGTGGCCCAATACATGCCGATTAAGGATGCTTATCCGCTTAATGACCTGGCGAACCTGGCCTCAGCCTACGGTATGCCGTCCGCGGTGGTGGATGGACAGGATGTCCTGGCAGTTGCCGAAGCAGTCATGTCAGCAGTTGAATTGGCCAGAAAAGGTGAAGGTCCGTCATTTATCGAATGCAAAACCTCCCGCTTCTCTGCCCATGGGATAGGCAATCCGGATAAAACCCACGGCATAGAACGCACACAAGAAGAGATTGACGAGTTGAGGAAGCGTGACCCTGTCGTCCTGTTTCGCAACTCCCTCTTGGAAAATGGGACGTTGACTCCGGAAGATGTGCAGAGAATAGACCAGGCAGCAGTCGACGAAGTTGCTGCTGCTGAAGCATTCATTGATGAGAGCCCGTTTCCCGATGATCCGTCCATTTTGGATAAGGCATTATACGCAGAATAGACCAGGAAGGAGAATTCCATGAGACAATTAATGTATTTACAGGCAATCAACGAAGCATTTGCCGAAGAGTTGGAGCGAGATGAAAAGGTGTTTTTAATTGGTGAAGGTATTCAAACCGGCACTTTTGGAACTACAACCGGCCTGGTCGATAGATTCGGTCCCGAACGGATAATGGACTCCCCTTTGGCCGAAACAGCCATTGCAGGTGTTGCTGTCGGGGCTTCCCTGATGGGATACAGGCCTATTGCCGATCTGATGTTTTCCGATTTCATGTATGTCTGTGCCGATGAAGTCTTACTTAAAGCGGCCCAATGGAGATTGATGCAGGGGGGCACCCAGAAACTGCCCTGCGTCTTTGTAGCCAACATGGGCGGATATCGAAAGCTGGGCAACGAACATTCTCAGTGCCCTTACTCAATGATGCTGCACAGTCCGGGACTCAAAGTGGTGATTCCCTCCAATCCCTATGATGCCAAAGGTCTATTGAAAACCGCTATTCGGGACGATAATCCGGTGGCTTTTCTTTACCATAAAGGGTTGCTGCCGATGATGGGGGATGTGCCCGAAGATGACTACACCATTCCTTTTGGTGTGGCTGATGTTAAAAGAGAAGGCACCGACGTCACAGTGATCGCCACATCGTTCCAGCTGTTCTGGGCTATGGCGGCGGCTGAGCAACTGGAGAGCAAAATCAGTGTTGAGGTAATTGATCCGCGGACATTGGAGCCCCTGGACATGGACACTATTATGACCTCTGTGGCAAAAACCGGAAGAGTCGTGATTGTAGATGAGGATACCGAACGGTGCGGCTTTGCCGGTGAGCTGGCAACACAAATTATGGAACAGGGGTTTTATGAACTGGACGCTCCGATTAAACGTGTCTGTGCGAAAAACTATCCAATCCCCGGCGGCATCATGGAAAAATTTGTTCTGCCACAACCCGAATGGGTGCTGCAGGCAATTGAAGATGTGATGGTTGACTGAAAGCGTATCTAAAATCTGCTTGAATGGCTTCAATGAGGAGAATGTATCAATGAAAACAGATGTTGTAATACCTAAGCTGGGGATGACCATGACCCACGGTAAAGTGGCTGCATGGAAAATCGGTGAGGGAGAATGGGTTGATGAGGCCCAGATAGTTCTGGTCATCGAAACGGAAAAGGTGACCTACGATGTAGAAGCACAGGATTCGGGATTTTTGCATATCATTGCTGAACCCGGCGTCTCAGCTGAAGTGGGAGAGGCAGTCGGGGAGCTGTATGAGACAAAAGAGGCGTGTCAGGCAGCAACGGCGGCTGGAGGTTCCCCATCTTCTCTCCCACCTGGAAGCCCGATCCCCAGGGAAAACCGCAAAGGGGTCCGCATCACGCCGACTGCCCGGAAACTGGCAGAGGCCAATAACCTGGATTACACGCTGCTTAAAGGTTCCGGCACCAGTAACCGGATTAATCGGGCGGATGTTGAAAAGGCCTTAGCGGCAGGACCAGCCCCGGTTGCCAGAGTACAGGCCGAAGTCTTCGACGGTGAAGTGATTGACGGCAAACGTGTCAAGGACGCTCTGCCGCTGAGCGGCATGAGAGCAGCGGTGGCGGAACATATGCACCACAGTCTGCAGGTATCGGCCCAGCTGACCACGATGGGTGAATTTGACGTCACTGAACTGATCAACATGAGAAACGCGCTGGTGAAAAAAGAGGCCATGCTTGGCACCCGGATAACCTATACCGATATCTTCGCCTATTTGGTGGCCCAGGTTCTGAAAGAAGTGCCGATTCTGAATTCCAGCATTGTGGGGAATGAGATCAAGTTGTGGGAAGACATTAATCTGGGGATTGCGGTCTCGCTGCCGGAAGAGAAATATGACAGCGGACTGATCGTGCCGGTGTTGAAAAATGTTGAGACAATGACCATAGCGGAGATCAGCATAAAAATTAAAGAATTAAAGGAGAAAGCCTATACAGGAAAACTCCAACTGGATGATATCAGTGGTGGAACCTTTACGATCTCAAATACAGGCGGTTTCGGTAAGGGATACGCCTACAACACACCGGTGATCAGCCAGCCTCAATCCGCCATTATGGGTATCGGGGCGTTTACCGACCGACCCGTCGTCGTCGACGGTGAAATTGTGGTGAGACCGATCATGAACTGGAATCTGACCTTTGATCATCGGGCCATTAACGGAGCGCCGGTCGGAAAGTTCCTGGCGATTTTGAATGAATATATCGAGAATCCCTATTTGCTGATGACCTGATTAAGGGTCGGCTCAAAAATTACTCAAGTGTTTCCCATTCAAGTGATTCCCATTAATGTCAAGGAATCACGTTGCAGATGAAAAGGAAACACGTTGCCCTGGCATTCTGTCGGCATAATGTTCCAAAGGTCGGCTAAAAGGCTAGTTCACATTCTGTTTGTAAAATGTTCCAAGGATCGGCTAAAAGGCTAATTCACATTCTGTTTGTAAAATGTCCGGCTTTTGGGACTTTTTCAAACAGACTAAGTGAATTTGCCTTTTAACGATCCCCTTTCACACAAGATTAAGTGAATTTGCCTTTTAACGATCCCTATGCGGACAGCTTATGCCAAGTTATTTTTGTACGATCCCTTATCGAGTAAGGTGTCAGTTTAACATGTGCATGAGGTTTAGATGTATGACGTGATTGTAATTGGTGGCGGTCCAGGTGGGTACGCAGCTGGTATCCGCTCTGCCCAGCTGGGTGGCAAAGTGGCGTTACTGGAACCGGCAGATCTGGGTGGCACCTGTGTGAATCGGGGTTGTCTCCCCACCAAAATGTGGCTGAAGGCAGCCCGGCTGAAAAAGGCCATCGAAACCGGTGAGACCTTTGGCATCAAGGCCAGTGTAGAAAACATAGATCTAGCGAAGATCGTAGAGCGCAAGCAGGGGATTCCCAACGATATCAAAATGGGGATGAATGCACTTTGTGCAAATAATGGGATCGAAGTCATAAATGAAAAAGGGGTGCTGAAAAGTCCCCACGAAGTTGCAGCAGGAGGCAGGATTCTGGAGACAAAAACCGTCATTATTGCGACGGGAAGTTCAATTGTACCTCTGGATATTCCTGGTTTGAGTGCAGCTGGCATCACCACAGATGAAGCAGTGGAAATGACGGAGATACCCGAATCGATTCTGATTTGCGGTAACGGGCCTATCGAGATTGAAATGGCGATTATTTTCAGTGCCTTCGATTCAAAGGTCACATTGGTGACCCAGGCACCTCGAATTCTGCCCAAAGAGGATGGTGATGTCGGTCAGCGCATCGCTAAATGCCTGAGAGAGCAAGGCGTCACTATTATGACGCGGGCTGAACTCAAATCGGTCACCCCTTCAGATAACGGGTTTACAACGCAGGTGGTTGGTAAAGAGGAACTGGCTCTTGAGGTTAAGAAAGTGCTGGTCTCCTCCAGAAAGGCCAATACCGATCTGGGGTTGGACCAGGTGGGAGTCGACACCGACAGTGACGGTTTTATCTGTATTGACGATACCCTGAAGACCAGCGTGAATGGCATCTATGCCATCGGGGACGTCACCGGTGGTGCCATGATGAGCTATGCAGCCACAGCGATGGGTGTCACAGCCGCAGAGAATGCCATGGGCGGTACAAAAACATTCAATCCCAGGTCAGTGCCCCGGGCGATGTTCTCCTTCCCGGAAGCCGCGTCTGTCGGTATTACCGAAGAGGAAGCGGACGAACAGGATCTGGATGTGGAGATTGGAAACTGCCCCATGTCCATCAATGGGGTGGCCATGTCATACGGAGAAATTGAAGGCAGCGTCAAGGTTATTTCTGATGCAAAGCTGGGAGAAGTTCTGGGCGTTCATATCGTCGGAGAACATGCCACCGAAATGATCGGGGGAGTGGCTCTCGGTCTTCAACTTGAGGCGACAGTGGAAGAATTTGCGTATACCCTCTGCATGCACCCGACGTTTTCTGAGAATATTGCCATGGCAGCTCAGGATGCGATGAATTGGGCTTTGTATCTGCCGAAACAGTAAAAAAGGGTCTCCTGACAGCAGTTTCTGGATCAGGAAATTTCAAATAAAATAATCGGAGAATTTTAGATGAAAGCGGCTGTTTACCACACATCCAAGGGGCTTGTAGTCGAAGAGGTTCCGATGCCCGAAATTACACCAGACCAGGTCTTGATAAAGGTTTCCAATACAGGATTCTGTGGTTCCGATCACTCCATCATTGAGGGGGAGGGAACGCCTGACGGTCTGATTCTCGGTCATGAGGTCAGTGGGGTTGTGGTTGAACCGGGATCCAGGGTCAGCGGTGTCAGTCCGGGAACCCGGGTCATGATCCGTCCAACTTTTTGCGGTGAGTGTCCGGAATGTCGCATGGGGAAAACCCAACTCTGCTCTGTTGACCGGTATACGCTTGGAATCGGGGGCATCGGATTTCAAGGTGGTTTCGCTGAATATGTGAAAGTTCTCCCCCAGATGCTGATCCCGATTCCTGACGGGGTGGATTCTCAAAGTGCCGCTTTGGCCGAAACATTTGCTGTCGGTCTGCATGCGGTGAATTGCGTCCAGAAAACAAGCGGCTCTGCACTGATCATCGGGGGTGGGGCAATCGGGCAGACATTGGTCAGGATCCTAAAGCTACGCGGATTCGGACCTGTGGTGGTTTCGGAACCTGTAGCTGAAAAGCGGAACATCGCTTTGGCCTATGGGGCGGATGCGGTGATCGATCCTTTGGCTGAAAATATAAATTATCGCATGTTTGAACTGTCCGGCGGTAGGGGTAGTGACATTGTTTTTGAATGCTCGGGAATCCCGGCAATGGTTCAAGCGTCCATGGACCTTGCAGGTAAGGGTGCAACTATTTGTGTGGTGAGTGTCATCAATAAAGATATCGAGATCAGCCCTCTGACATTGACTTTCAAAGAGATCTGGCTGACCGCCGCTTACGGTAACACCCATGAGGAGAACAAAACCTGCCTGCAATGGATGGCGGAACGCAGATTGGATGCCGCCCCGATGATCAGTGACCGCATATCTCTGGACGAATTGCCGGAAGTGTATAAAAACCGTATTCATACCGGTCAGGCTAACAAGGTGATGCTGCAGATCGGTGAGGAGTTCTAATGGGCTTGAAAGAGAGACGGCAACGGGAAAAAGAGGAGAGAAAATCACTGATTCTCAAGGCCGCCAAAGAGTTGTTGTTGAAACGGGGAATCACAGGGACATCCATGAACCAGATCGCTGCAGAAGCTGAACTGGGCGTGGCAACACTATATTCATACTTTAAAAACAAGGAGGAGTTGTTTCTGATTATTCAGAAAGAGGGACAGGAACTACTCTATGAAAAGTGCCTCAAAGCAAGCAAAAATATTACGGATCCAAGGGAAAAACTGCGGCGATATGCAGCAACCTATCTGGATTTCAGTGTGGAAAATAGAAACTACTATTGCATTATCAACCATTTTATCTCGTCCCCTGAGATGTTGTTCTCACCCGGGATGAAAAGTGAAAGTGATGAACGTGCGGCCAGAAATCTGGAACTCAATGAAAAGGCGATCATTGAGGGCATAGAGCAGGGGCTGTTCCAGGAAGTTGAGATTAAAAGGTGTGCGCTGATATTCTGGGGAATCATACATTCCACGATTCAGTTCAAGAAATTTGAGATGACACTCCTGAAAAACGATGATTACAGTGAATTTTTCAACTACTCGGTTGAGAGATTTATTCAGATGCTAATGGTGCCAGGTAATGAATAATTGGAGAGGAAATTATGGATAAGGGTTTAAAAGGAAAGGTTGCCTTGATTACCGGTGCGGGGAAACGAAACGGCATTGGGTTTGGTATTGCAGAGCGTCTGGCCTCCGCAGGCGTCAATATAGTTATTTCCGATCTGGTGGCACCACAGCAGGATACGGAACACGTGACCTTCGGCACACTGGAGGTAATGCAGGAGTTGGTGGAGGACCTGAAAAATAAATACCCGATCGAAGCCATTGCCCTTGGAATGGACGTTACTTCCACCGAATCTGTGGATGCCGCCATGGCAAAGGTAAAGAAACAATGCGGTCGACTGGACTTTCTGTTCAACAACGCAGGAACGGCCATGGGAGCCGGAACAATGGTTCATGAATATGATGAGACCGCATGGATTAAAACCGTAGACGTGAACCTGCACGGTGTTTTTCGTGTCTCCAAAGCTGCCGTTGCATTAATGTCAGGAAAACCCGGAGCGATCGTGAACGTCGCGTCCAAGGCCGGAAAATCACCGGCGCCGTTGAATGGGGCATATGCCGCTTCAAAAGCAGGGGTTATATCAATTACCAAGGTGATGGCACTTGAACTTGGCCCTGAAAACATCCGGGTCAATGCGATCTGTCCGGGGTTTATCAAAACCGATCTCCAGGAAGGAAATATCGCATTGAAGGCATTTATTTGGGAAATCAGCACAGAAGAAGCAGAAAAGCGGATGTCGGATTCGGTGCCCCTCAAACGCATGGGGAGTATTGAAGAGGTCGCCGATCTCTGTGCCTATCTTGTCTCTGAGCACTCCTCTTATATCACCGGCCAGGCGCTCAACATAGGCGGCGGAGTACTGACGGAAGCTTGACAGGTTTAGATCTGGCAGCTGTCAGGTCTAAATAATTTGATTTTATTTTATCATGACGTCATCCATGAGCGACCCTTTATCTCCTATCAACCCCAAACCGAAAAAAAGCCGAACCTACTCGCTGGTATTGATCTTCCTGCTGAGCGGCGGCTTCTTTTTTCTTTTTGGATGGGTTGCCTTCCCCGAACTGCTTTACCACAGCCGGATTCAACCCATTGATTTTAACCATAAAATCCATGCTAAAATCGCCGACAGTGGTTGTGAATCGTGTCATTTCTTCCGGTCGGACGGCAGCTTTTCCGGCATTCCAGGGATTGCACACTGTAAAACCTGTCACCGGAAGATTGTCAAGCAGGGGAAAAACGAAGCGGTTTTCATCAACGATTTTATAAAAAAAGAGGTTGAGATCCCCTGGCATGTATACTCGAAACAACCAGACTCCGTGTTTTTCTCTCATGTTGCTCATGTAAAAACAGCCAGACTGGAATGTGACACCTGTCATGGGGATATCGGTCAATCTACAGTTCCCAAAAAATATGAGGTAAATATTTTAACCGGTTACAGTCGTGATATCTGGGGAAGGAACCTCTTCAAACCGGCATTTTTGGGAAAAGAAAAATGGGAATCCATGAAAATGGATGACTGTGCGGATTGTCACCATGAAAAAGGACATGAGGCAACAAGTGCTCAGACACAAAAAGAAGCATGTTTTGTTTGTCATAAATAGGTCTATTTTCTTCACTGTATTAGCTGATATCGGCCCATGAAAATCGGCAGAAGAGGTTTTTTATCGTTGGGACTAGGCGCTTCGGCAGGACTGACATTGTCACCCCTGCCCTGGAAGCTGCTGGACGACCTGTCCATCTGGACCCAGAACTGGCCCTGGGTACCGATTCCAAAAGATGGTAAGGAGACTTATCAACAATCTGTGTGTACGCTGTGTCCGGGTGGTTGCGGTATCACGGTGCGCAAGATCGATGAGAGGGTGGTCGCCGTCGCAGGCAGAGAGGACTTTCCCATCAACCAGGGCCGTCTATGTCCTCTGGGTCTTTCAGGACCCCAATTGCTTTATACGCCGGTACGGGTGATGTCTCCCATGCTCAAGGTGGACAAGGGTTACCGTCAGATCTCCTGGGAGCGGGCCATGTCGCTGCTGACGTCAAAACTGAGGGATTTGAGAGCAGACGGCCAACCGGAAAAACTGGCTTGCCTGGCAGATAGCGATCAAGGCACCACGCCTGGATTACTGAAGCGGTTTCTGACTGCCTTCGGGTCCCCGAACTTTTTCCAGACAGTCTCTGCTGACGACGCCTGGGAGGTGCTGACAGAAAAATTGAGCGGCGCACAGTTCATCCCCGGTTATGATCTCGAAGAGACAGACTATGTAATGAGTTTAGGGTGTGGTCTGGTTGAGGGGTGGGGCAGTCCACTTCGCACAATGCGCGCACACAGCCTTTGGAAAGAAAGGGGGACGCAGCTGGTACAGATCGAATCCCGGCTCTCCGGCACCTCCGCTGCAGCTGATCGCTGGATAGCAGTTAAACCCGGGACAGAAGCAGATCTGGCATTGGGGATCTGCCGCGTGCTGGTTGAAAACGGCATTGAGAACTCACAACCATTCAGAGAAATTCTCCGGAGCAGATATGCCACTGAGCAGGTCGCAAAGAAAACGGGTGTTTCTCCCTCAATAATTGAGTCGTTGGCCGATGATTTTAAGCATGCCAAAAGACCGCTGGCACTGTGTGGCGGCGGACAAGGACGATCCCCAGTGGCTTCAAGGGAATTCATAGCTGCAACGGTTTTGAACATCCTGGCCGGAAACATCGACCAGCCGGGGGGGGTCTACCGCAATAAAAAATATGATTATCTCAAGTGGCCCCAGACAGAACTTGACACCCGGGCCAGAAATGGTTTGAAGCAAGGACGTCTGAACGCATCACCTGAGGATCTGTTTCAGACCATAGCCGATTCCCAAACCTCACCTATAGAGATGTTGCTGGTTTCAGGCGTTAATCCCTGTTATTCCTGCCTGGATACCGAAAACGTCATCCAGGCAGTTCAAAAAATCCCCTTCGTCGTCAGCTTTTCGTCCTACTGGGACGAAACCGCTGTCAACGCTGATCTGGTGTTGCCAAACCATTCACATCTTGAACGCTATCAGGATGTGGCCGTTTATGGCGGATTAACCGAACCAAAAATGGGGTTGTCAGTTCCAGTTTCCAGACAGCTGTTTGATACAAGCTATACCGGAGATGTGGTGCTGGGGGCGGCAAAAACCCTTGGAGGCACCATCAGCAACTCTTTTCCCTGGAAAAACTACGAAACCTGTCTGAAAAGCACCCTGAGTGGTCAATGGCAAGCCTTACTTAAACAAGGTTTCATTAGTCTCCCGCAGCCGGGGCGAACGCCTGACAAGGGTTCTTTAAGACTGCGCCTGCCGAAGATCGATGCAAAAGAGATCCAATTGGAAGGTAACATAAAAGAGTATCCGCTGATCCTGATCTCCAAGAGTTCCATGAGATTAAGCAGCGGTGCTGCCGGATCTCCACCTTTTATGATCAAAGCAGTAGAAGATACCGTCCTGAAGAAAAATATGGGCCTGGTTGATATTCACCCGCAAACCGCCGGAAAAATGGGTCTGGGGGAAGATGAAACGGCTCTGCTGACCACGCCCAGGGGAGCAGCGGAGGTCATGATCCATCTGGACGAAGGTACCATGCCGGGGATGGTCGTTATATCTCAGGGACTGGGGCACACAGCCTATGGTGCCTACCTGGCTGATAAGGGGGTTAATTTCAACCAGCTGATGGGACCTGTCAAAGATCCCTTAACCGGGCAAAACACTGCCTGGGGCATAAATGCAAAACTGAGCAAGGTGTGAACTATAAGTAACGGGCAATGGAAAAAACCGACGGAAAAAGTTATCAGAAATTTGGAATGGTGATTGATCTGGACAAATGCACAGGTTGCGGTTCGTGCATGGTCGCCTGTATGTCCGAGAACAACATCTCTTTTCGCCCGGACGAAACAGATAAATTGAGAAGTATCTCCTGGATGCGCGTCTATAAGTTGTCCAATCAAAAACCGTTTCCCCAGACGGATCTCTGCTATCTTCCCATGCCGTGCATGCACTGTGAAGGAGCCGACTCCGGACATTCTCCCTGTATCTCTGTCTGTCCGGTCACTGCTACTGATTACGACAAAAGCACCGGCATCGTCAGCCAGATCTACACGCGCTGCTTTGGATGTCGCTACTGTATGGTCGCCTGTCCGTATCAGGCCCGCTATTTTAACTGGTGGGACCCGGTCTGGCCAAAAGGCATGGAAAAAATGCTCAATCCGGATGTTTCGCCCAGGATGAGGGGCGTGGTCGAAAAATGCAGTTTCTGCTACCACCGCCTTCAGTCTGCAAGGGACAAGGCTCACCTGCAGGGACGACCGGAAATTCCAGAGCAGTCATATCAGACGGCCTGCGCACAAGCCTGTCCGGCCGGAGCCATCACTTTTGGAGATTTGAAAAATGCCAACCACAGCATCAGCAGCCTGGTAAAACCGGATTTCAACCAGGGTGGAAAATCAAAAAACCCCAAGGTGTTTCGGTTGTTGGAAAAACTAGACACGAAGCCCAGCCTTTATTATTCCTCCAGCAAGCAATGGGTCAGGGATATGAGCGACAATAAACTCAGAGAAGAAAAGCCGCAACCCACAATCACAATGCAGAACAGTCGTGAGAGGAGAAACTGATTTATGAAAGCCGTCATACCCTCAGGGGAAATCCCACGCTGCTCATCCAGGCATTTTTATTTGAGGCTTTTACCTGTTCTTATTCTCCTGGCATGGGGCATATATGCCATGCTGCTGGTCTGGATCAAAGGACTGAATCAGACCAACATGAACAATACATACGGCTTTGCCTTATGGATCTGGGCTGATCTGGCCATTATTGCACTGGGAGGCGGCGCCTTTTTTACGGGCCTGCTGACCTATTTTTTTGGTAAAACAGAACTGCGCAGCATAATCAATTTTGCCGTACTGGTCGGGGTCATCTGCTACAGTTCAGCTCTACTCATTCTGGCTCTCGACGTAGGTCAGCCCCTGCGATTCTGGTTCATTTACTGGCACGCCAACGTGCACTCCATGCTCACAGAGGTGGCTTTTTGCCTGACCGTTTACTTTGTTATTCTGAACATCGAATACCTGCCGGCCCTGATGGAACACCCGAAACTACAGCAAATTCCCTTTTTTAAAAACCTGGGACGAAACACACACGCCGTTATGGGACTCTTTGCAGGGATCGGGGTCTTCCTGTCCTTTTTCCACCAGGGGTCACTGGGTGGGATGACAGGTGTCTTGTACGGCCGCCCCTTTGCCTATCGTGAAGGCCTCTTGATCTGGCCCTGGACCTTTTTCCTGTTTACCTGGTCTGCGGCCGCGGCGGGACCTTGTTTTACACTGCTGCTGGCCAGACTAACGGAAATGGTATCCGGAAAGAAGCTGGTGCCGGGTGTGGTGAAAGACCTGCTGGCCAAAATCTCCGGTTGGATGATCATCACTTACATTGTTGCCAAAACAGCCGATACGATTTTCTGGGCGACAAACACAGCTCCAAAGGCCGGGTTTGTCTGGACCCGTTTTTATACTGAGAGCCCTCTCTATCATGGCTATTGGATTTTAGTCGCAGAGATTTTGATCTGCGGATTCATTCCCGGCTTGATTCTGATATCCAAAAGAGGACGACATCATAAACGGTTGTGCTGGATCGCAGTACTGCTGGTCATCTGCGGAGTATGCCTCAACCGTTGGTCACTGATCATGCAGACAGTGGCGATGCCGGTGCTGCCCTTTGAAAAGTGGGTCTTTTATCTGCCCAGCTGGCAGGAAATCGCCACGACACTGATTCCGGTGAGCCTCGGAATTATTATCATCGCCCTGTCATACAGGCATTTAAAGCTTTTTCCGCAAGAGAAAGAGCTGAATTAAGGAGAAATATGTTTCCCACTGTATTTGAATGGATCTGGGATATGGGTCATGTGATCTTCATGAGCATATTCTGGCTGGTGATCATCGTTCTTTTGATAGGGATTGTCACTGTACTTTGGAAGACGGCGATTGATACAAACAGGGAGGCCATCGAATCCGGCGATGAATGGTCAGAGACTTCAGCAAGGGGTAGGAACCCGTTTTGAACAGATGAAGAGCAATTTAAAAACAGGAACTAATTCCATCTTAATCAGCTTTTTTTTGATTGGCTGGCTGACAACTCTGCTGTGTGGAAGTGCTGTCGCAGCGACAGGGGAGTATGAGGTTCATTTATCCTGGTTTATCGATATGGCGCAGTATGACGTCTCAGCCCACAATGAGCTGTACTGCCTGCAGTGCCACCAACCTGTTGCAAAGCAGGTGCTTCATCCAGATCCTGCCAATGTGACCCGGGACGCGGGCCAGTTTTTCAGCAAAGACCATTGTGCGGGTTCTGACTGCCACGAAAATACACTCAAAGATTACCAAAAAGGCCTCCATGGTCGAATACAGTTTAAAAACCGGGAGAAATACAGCAATTGTATCGAGTGTCACGATCCCCATTCTCTAAAAAGTACGAAACTCAGCTCTGATCCGGCAGCGGAAAAAAAAGGCAGAGCCCTCTGTCAGCCAGAAAACGCCAAGCAGACAGAAACAGTGTTAGAATGCAAAACAGACGCGGAATGCCTGGAATGTCACATTCAGACAACCAGCAGTGGCTCTGAAGCTGCCAGTAAAGAGGCCTCCCTCTGTTTTGGTTGCCATGATCAAACCGGTCCGTATCCAAAAAAGCCTGAGTTCAGTCGATTGCCGACTTTTGATGTCGCTGCGTATCATAAAACGGAACATGCAGAAAGCCGTTGCACCGAATGTCACACCCGGTCGGCCTCGTACGGTCATGTCGGGGTTACTCGGGAATGCAAACAGTGCCATCATCTCCATAATGAACGAGAGATTCATGATGCCCATTCCACAGTCAGCTGCAAGGCCTGCCATCTTGAGGGTGTTGTCGAGGCAGATCCAGACAAAGGCTTGATAACCTGGCAGCCGGAATGGCCCCGCCGCAATCCGGTTGCAGTCCATCAGCTTATTGACACCGAAGATGAGGTCAACTGTGTTCGCTGCCACACGGAAGAGAACAAACTCGGTGCTGCCGCCATGGTACTGCCGGCTAAAAGTATCATCTGTATGTCTTGCCATACAGCCACGTTTGCAGTTTCTGACCCGATTACCCTAATCACGCTGCTTGTGGGTTTCATCATCTTTTCAGGGTTGCTCTCCTTATGGCTGTCAGCAGGGCCAACACCTGAGGATGATCAAGGGATTTTCAGGCAATTGCACACTGTAACCCGGGCAACTCTGGCAGTTGTCTTTTCCAGGCGAATTTTCAGTATTCTGAAAGCAGTTCTGCTGGAGGCCATCATTCAAAGGAGGCTGTTTGCTCAGTCTAAATGGCGCTGGTTCAGCCACGGCTTGATATTCTACCCCTTTCTGCTGAGGTTTAGCTGGGGATTGATATCCCTCTTGCTCTCGCTGATTCTTCACGAGTGGGAACCGGTTTTTAAACTGCTGGACAAGAATCAACCCCTGGTGGCATTCCTGTTTGATCTGACAGGGGTACTGATCATTGCCGGGGTCATGCTAACGGTTTTCAGAAAAGTGATCACCAAAAAATCCAGGTGGCCGGGGCTTCCAAAACAGGAGTGGCTGTCGGTCGCATTGATCGGTGGAATTATCATTGTCGGGTTTGTGTTGGAGGGACTACGGATCGCCATGACGGTGGACAGTGCAGGGAAACAGTTTGCTTTTTTAGGCTATACGATAAGTCTGCTATTTAATAACATAAATGGATCGACTGAAGTATTCGGATATGTATGGTACCTGCACGCTATTCTGACGAGTGCATTCATCATCTGGCTGCCTTTCAGCCGCATGTTTCATATCGTTATGGGACCGGTTGCCGTAGCCGTGAACGCAGCTCAGTCTCATAACTAACACAGATGTTCATTACAGGCAGGAGACACTCATGCAAATTCAAGACTATACATTGCCGGACGATTTATATTATGAGGAAAACCACTACTGGGTGAAAGCAGAAGGAGACCTGCTGGTCATTGGCATGGACGATTTCGCTCAGAAAATGGCTGGAGAAATTGTGTTCGTGCAACTCCCCTTTGATGGAAAAAAACTCAAAAAAGGGAAAAAATTCGCCCAGGTAGAATCGGGTAAGTGGCTGGGGAAGGTTTATGCGCCTGTTAATGGAGAACTTGCAGAATCCAACCAGGAACTGGAGACCAATCCCACTTTGATTAATGGTGACTGTTATGGTGCCGGTTGGATGTATAAGATTAAACCGTCTGATCCTCAGGAGATTAACGATTTGATCCATGGCGCAGCTGCTGTTGAAAAATGGGTCCTGGAAGATATTGAGAAGTATAAACAGGATTGAGATGGCCAATCAGGACTACCACTTTACAGAAATCATCACACTGGATGCCTGTTCTTCCT
>Ga0233431_1002845_pt1 | contig 22749 bp, 24 predicted proteins | sample SI_118_April2016_FD_179867 | JGI IMG/M metagenome (GOLD analysis project Ga0233431, IMG submission 179867) | Seawater microbial communities from Saanich Inlet, British Columbia, Canada - SI_118_April2016_200_MG | ecosystem: Environmental > Aquatic > Marine > Inlet | place: Canada: British... | reverse complement strand
TCTCAAGAGATATTTTGAGGGTATTAATTGTTGGAGCGCCGTTATTCCTTTTTTAAAATCAATTAACCATGGATTTAATGCGTCAATTCTGCTTTTTATCTCAATATTAAACATGCTTACTTCCATTTTAAGTTCGAAATTAATTCAAACTGATAAAGACACTTAAATTTATCCCGTCTAATATTGAATATCAAACAATTATATCCCGTCTAATATTGAATTGAATACAAATATATTACGTTTAATTTTGAATATTAAAAACTAGAACACTGAGACATTTAACTGGCATAATTAGGAAAATTTCTTCACAAGGTTTTAATCCACTTTACCTTATTAAATGGGCATACCATTTAATTTCCAGCCTTTTCAGTGCCCAGGCTATGGAAAAAGTCAGAATCATATAAAATGCGGCAGTTGTCAAAAAAGCTTCATAAGGGCTAAAGTATCTCGAATTAATGATACGGGCAGCACCGGTGAGGTCCACCAGTGTGATGACACTTGCCAGGGAGCTATCATGAAGCATAAAAATAATCTCATTGCTGTAAGCAGGTAAAGCTCTTCTAAAGGCACTGGGCAAAATAATTCTGCGAACCCTTAAAAGGAATGACATACCAACCGCCTTAGCTGCTTCAATTTCCCCATGGGGGGTATTCTCAATGGCTCCCCTGAGTATTTCAGTGGTATAAGCACAGGAATTCAAAACAAAAGCAAATATGGCGCAAAAATAGGGTTCTTTAAAGTATGTCCATAAAAAAGAGTTTTTTACTAATTCAAACTGGCTCATGCCATAATAAATAAGAAAGATCTGAACCAGAAGGGGGACACCCCTGAAACAATAAATATATACCTGAATAGGTTTTGAGAGAAAGACATTTTTGGAAGTCCGCAATACAGCCAGGGGAATAGCCAAAAGAAGCGCAATGGTCAAGGAAACTGATACTAAAATAAGTGTATTTTTAAGCCCTTCCAGATAAATATCCGGGTTTTCTAAAATAATTGAAAAATCCATGGTTAGCTCTTTATTATCCCGACACTATATTTTTTGTTAACCCAGTTTATAATCACGATGGAAATAGACGTTAATATCAAATAAATAACTGCAACTGCCAGAAAGAAAGTGAATGGCTTCTGGGTAGCCCCTGCTGCAAGCGAAGCCATCCTGACCACATCATTCAGCGCGATAATGGAAACGAGAGCAGTAGTTTTCATCAAAACCAGCCAGTTGTTAGCAAAACCAGGAATGGCATGGCGAACCATTTGAGGTAATAAGATTCTGTAAAAAACCATGAAACGAGACATGCCATAAGCCGTTCCTGCTTCCATTTGGCCATAGGGCACCGCCAAAATGGCGCCCCTGAATGTTTCTGCCATATAGGCGCCAAAGATGAATCCAATTGTGGTGGCACCCGCCATAAACGGATTAATGTCAATATATTCTTCATATCCAATCATTGGGGCTAACTGATTAATAAAAACCTGTCCGCCATAGAAAAGCAACAACATTACAACCAGACTCGGGATGCCCCTGATAATTGTAGTATAAGCTGCAGCTGCAAATCTTAAAGGTTTTGGGGCAGACAGCTTAACCATGGCTGTGATGATACCCAAAACCATTGAAACCACTAAAGAAACAAGGCTCAATTCTATCGTTAGAAGTGTGCCTTGAAGTAAACTGTTTCCGTAACCATGAAGATCAAACATTAATCACCGTATACGTCAAAGTTAAAATATTTATCCTGGATTTTTTTATAAGTTCCATCTGCGCGAATTTTATCAATGGCAGCATTTAAAACTTTTACCAGATCTTTATCCTGTTTTCTGACAGCAATTCCAACACCATCACCAAACCATTTTGGATCACTTAAAGCCTCGCCAACAAATTCAAAATTTTTCCCATTTGGTTTTTGTAGAAAGCCTAATGAAGCAGCAATACCATCAGCCAGGAACATATCCAGTCGACCGGAAATCATTTCCAGATAGACTTCATCCCAGGTGGCGTATCTTTTTATGGTGACATCATCGGCATAGTTATCTGACAAAAAAGTATCATGCGTTGTCGCTCTCAGGACGCCAACCGATTTACCTTTGATGGAGCTTTTGGAATAATCCTTAATGAGGCCTTTTCTGCCAACAAATCTGGCAGCGGTGTGATAGTATTTATTGGTAAAAGCAAACTTTTTCTTTCGTTCTTCGGTGATAGAAAGAGAAGCAATAATACAATCATATTTGCGTGACATTAGTGATGGAATAATACCATCCCAATCTGAAGATACCAGTTTGATTTCAGCACCGGCAGCTTTAACCAATGCTTTCGCAATATCAATATCAAAACCGTCCAGTTCACCTTCCGGAGTTACAAAACTAAATGGTGGGTAAGCGCCTTCCACACCAACCCGGATTTTTTTCCAGTTTTGGCAAATATAGTTCCTGATGAAAAAATAACGCTATGAATAATCAATGATGCTATCAAATTTTTCATACCGACTCCTTTTTTTTAGGCATTATGCTAAAAATGAAATTAATTTTAATTATTAAATCCTCTGCTTACTCAGAGGTTGCGATAAACTCCTTAAATCGTTGAGATTTCGGGTTTTCAAATACTATGGAGGGTCACCATCTTCTTCAATGATTCCTTCGTGTAGAAACATCACACGGGAAGAGACATCTCTGGCAAATCCCATTTCATGGGTTACCACGATCATAGTTCTTCCTTCCTGAGCCAGCGCTTTGATGACCTGAAGCACTTCACCCACCAGTTCAGGATCAAGCGCAGAAGTGGGTTCATCAAAGAGCATAGCTTCAGGTTCAACAGCGAGAGCTCTGGCAATGGCAGCTCTTTGCTGTTGTCCACCCGAAAGCTGTACCGGGTAAAAGTCTAACTTTTCACCAATACCAACCTTATCCAAATAGTACTTCGCTTTTTCAATGGCCTCGGTACGAGGAACTTTTAAGACATGGATGGGTGCTTCGATCACATTTTCAAGAATCGTCATATGGCTCCAAAGATTGAACTGTTGAAAAACCATTGAAAGTTTTGAACGGATTCGTTCTACCTGTTTAATATCTTTAGGCTGGTTGACACCTTTCCTATTTTTTTTCAGCAGTATCTCTTCTCCATAAACTGTGATTTTCCCTTTATCCGGCATTTCGAGGAAGTTAATACAGCGTAGCATGGTACTTTTTCCGGATCCGGAAGAACCAAGCACAGAAATGACATCACCTTTATTTGCTTTCAGATCAATGCCTTTCAGTACTTCAATGCCACCAAAACTTTTGTGAAGATTTTCGACGATTAATGCTGTTTGAATGTCTTTCATGATTATTCATCATTGTTAAAATGTGTTCGTTGCTATCCCCTTGTTCACAGGAAATTTAAGCCTAAAATCAAATGTCAGAAAGGTTGTCTTTATGACTTAGGAATAGTCTTCCAGAGTACCTTTTCTTCTTACATCCAAACTGACACAATGAAATGCTCCGCTGAGAGTGATAGTATTACGCAGCGGCAAAGGAATGGTGTCAATACCATGTTTTTCAAGTAACTTAATCAGGGGAACCTGAGCCTGGTTAACTACGGCTAGATTTGGATTAATCATAAAAAAATTCATCCCGGACCATATCGATGCTCTGGGGTAATCCCATGATGGCGAACATCCCGTATCGATCATTTCAGGACACCAAATCACTTCCCATTTCTTAAAAATATCAGGCATATTATCCTTATTAATCCGACTCGGGTTAGCCAGTACCCTGCCCGGTCCCAACAATGTTACTGTTGTATCAACATGGGTACCATCATAAACACCGACCATGGGATGTACACGATATTCGTCACCGAGCGTTCGCCGTAACCATTCACAGCCCATCATATTGCCAGTACATGAAACCAGGTAAAGAATATCGTTACCTGCGCGTAGGACATTGGCCGCATCAAATAAAGGCTCGAAATTATTAATCTTGGTAGTCGAATTTAGGTCATCAATATAAGTATCATCCAGCAACCTGGGTTTTGGTGCGGATATCCAGTGAGCACCACTTTGAAAATACTCAAGCAACAAGTCTTTATAGGCCAATGTTTCAAACAATCTAGAGCGAAGCGGCATGGGAGTTTCAATAATGGTTTGCCCTATAGCGAGTATAAGATCACGTGGGCAATAATTGTATTCTCCATCAGACTGCCAATGGGGCGATGAAAAAACTTTTGTGTGATCTGTGACCTTAGGCCGACGGACAACGATTCCCTGCCCTTCCAGCGCTTTAACCAATTCCGCCAGGTCTTCTTTGGTCTCTTCAATGATTTTAGCATCATAAGGACCTGATGGAATTTGATCAATACTTTCATGATGTTCATTATACTCAAGTGAAAAAAGGTCCTTTCCTCCGAGAGGTACCTGAGCATTATCCGGAATGCCGATAATGATTTCTTCTAATGGGTCCCACTCATTATGAACATTTACTAATGACATACTGTTAACTCCTTTTCTAACAATGTTTTGATCGCTTAATGATAAGCCAAGGGTGAATTTTATTTATTATGTATCTATTTTTTCACTAAAATCGGTAATACAGAATACTTCCACTACTTTTACCATTGAATTACGATTATACTTGAATTATGGTCATGGTGAATAAGCATTCGAAGGTAAATTCCACATTTTTCCTTTTTTTCGAAGAGAAACTGACGACATTGGATAAAAAAGTTATGGATCAAATAGACTATAAGATTATCGAGGAACTTCAAAAAAATGCCAGAATTACAATTAGTCAGATTTCAAAAAAGGTGAATTTAGCCCCACCTACAGTATCGGAACGAATAATAAAATTAGAGGAGAAAGGTGTTATTGAAGGATACTCGGCAAAACTAAACCTTGAACAAATGGGTTACCATATCATTTGCTTTGTTAGAGTAGAGGTAGCGAGAAATCAGGAGGATAGTTTTATTCAATTTTGTCAGGTGAATAATGAGATCCTTGAATGTCACCTGGTTTTTGGAAAAAGCTCATTTCTATTGAAAGTTGGTGCACCAAATGTTACCAAGTTGGAGTCTTTTTTTGAGGGGTTTCATAAATTCGGAGAGACTCAAAGCCAAATTATCCTCAAAGAAATCATTAAAGACAAAATAATAACAAAACCGCTTACTGAGATTTAACACTTAATTGATGTTTTGATTCTTATCTGAAAACTACTGGATTTTTATTCAACTATTATCCACAAAAAATACAACAATTATAACGAAGGTCAAAGAAAGATTTGACCCCTTGCCCTTTGCCTTATGGAACTAGCGCTTTATAAAAGATTATGTGCGGCTATCGATGAGAATAGACTGTCAAAACGCTTGATTGAGATGGTGGCGATCAAAAGTGAAAACCCTTTTGAATCTGAAGCCTGTGAGGGATTTCGAGAAAAAGAAATGGGAGAATATTATGCGGAACTCATGCAAACCCTAAGCATGGATGTCACCTGCAAAGATATTTTTCCCGATCGTCCCAATGTCATTGGCCTTCGTAAAGGAAAAGTTGGTGATTATGCTTTAATGCTTGCAGGACATATGGATACAGCACCGTCGGAAGGATATCCCGATGCTTATGATGTCAAACAGATAGAAGGCAAAATTTATGGTCGGGGGGCCTGCGATATGAAAGCTGCTCTTTCGGTTTATCTGGAAGTTTTGGAAGTGATTCAACAGGCTGATTTAACACTTAAAGGAGATCTCTACATTGCCGGAATAATGGATGAAGAGCATCATATGCTGGGTTCCCAACATATTGGTCAAAACGGTCCCATTGCAAACCAGGGAATTATTGGTGAACCCACGGATTTAGATATTTGTCCGGCCAATAAAGGTCAGTTGGGAACAATTATCCGTACTTTCGGCAAAGCAGTGCACTCCAGTAAGCCTGAAAACGGGAATAATGCCATTGTTCACATGGCGAAAGCGATCCAGGCATTTGCAAATTACAATGATGAACTTCTCACTCCACCCCCACACCCGATACTGGGACATGGTCGCTTCAGTCCTGGTGTTATTCGAGGAGGAACAATCCTTTCTACGGTTCCGGATTTTTGTGATCTGGAGGTCGATCGTCGGCTTTTACCCGGGGAATCTCAGGAGCAGGTATACAAAGAATATCGCGCCCATTTGGATCCATTAAAAACAAAAATTCCCGGTTTTGATTATGAACTAAAGAAATCGACACTATACAACCCCGCAAATGATATTTCAGCTAATGAACCAGTGGTAAAGTCTACGCTTGAAGGATATAGACACATCATGAATCGTGATACCAGATTAAAGGCATTTGCTGGCGCTACCGATGCACCCCACCTGGGGTTTCCAACGCTAATCTGCGGCCCCGGCTCCTTGGCCCAGGCGCATAGTGACAATGAATTTGTGGAAATAGAACAAATGGTGCAGGCCTGTAAACTGTATTTATGGGTAATTATGCAGCTTTTAGACTAATGCTAAATAGAAAATTTTACGCTATATGTGGCCAATATTAAACAACTCTATCAGGAAGGTTTATTATTAACTTGATATCTCTTTAACCGTCACCCATTTTTTTAGGTGTACAATGTCCATCATCCTTTACCTGATTCTATTCCTGGTTTGAATTTAGCCAAATTTTCATTGCCAACCCTTGTTTAAAGTTTATAAATAGTAATAATCTTTAAGTTTAGCAAAGGATAATAATCAAGGGATCAGTTTTTTGATGTAATAAACATCAGGAGAAAAACAAAATGGATTTCAAACAACAGGTACGATACTATAACGAAGATCAACTGAACCACATGAAGGATCGTATTTATGAATTACTAGAAAAACGAGGTGTTAAGATAACCCATACTGAAGTATTACAACTATTAGGAAAAGAAGGCGCAAATGTTGATTTTAAGGAGGGCTTGGTTCGCTTTCCCCGTAAATTTATGGAAGAGCAATTAGCTAAGGTTCCTAAACAATTTAAACTGGTTGGGAAAAACGGAAAATTCCCACTGGAGTTTCCCCACCCCCAGGGGCTTTTTCATACTCGTCTCTCAACTGGCGCCCAAAACTGGCTGGCCCCTGAAACAGATGATTTTTACCGTATACGGTTAAAAGAGCTGGAATACTGGGCACAATTGGCTGATCGACTGGAGCACATCGATTTTTTACCTTTTCTGGTAGTCAATGATGTTCCTAGCCCAACCGCCGATGTCCATGCTTTAAAGACAATGCTCTTAAATTCTGAAAAGCATATATTGATTCAACCATATCGCCAGGAAACGGTAGCCTATATGATAAAACTACTTGTAATTGCGGCTGGTGGTGAATCTGAATTAAAAACCAATCCGCTGGCAAGTTGGATTACCTGTTCATTGAGTCCATTTGTTTTCAAAGATATGGACATCGAAATTATTGTTCAAGCTGCCCGACATGGTTGTGCAGTACAGACCTGTAGCCTTCCGGGGGCCGGTGCAACAGGACCAATCACAACCTCCGGTTGCGTGATGATGTCTGCTGCAGAGGAACTGGTAATGGTAGCTATTGCGCAAGTAGTGAGACCAGGAACACCGATAGTTGCAACTTCAATACAGTTTTCAGCCGATATGCAAACCGGAAGAAGCCTCCAATCCAGTGTGGAATCATTAAGACAATCCGCATTATTCGTTCAATTGATGACAGATGCCTATGGACTTGCAACTCATACTTATGGTACTGGCTCCGATTCCCCGGATATTGATGAACAAGGAATGATTGAACGCGCCCTGCGGGGTATGTTGATCGCCAATTCCGGTGCTTCCGTACTGGGTGGCGCTGGACAAATAGAAACAGCATGCTCTGTTAGCCCAATTGCTTTAGCCATCGATAATGAGATGTTTGGAATGATCAAAGAAACGATGGCGGAGATGAAATTTGACGATGATCAATTCAATTGGGAAGAGTTGATGACCATTCAACCGGGAGGACAATTTCTCACCAGCCAACATACTTATAAACATTGCAGAGACGTGGCGCTTCCAACAAATTTTATCCGCAGTACCAGGGATAACTGGGAAACGGTGGGGGCAAAAACGCTTAAAGAAAGAGTGAAGACATATCTTCACGAAGTAATGACAAATGCAGGCCCCCTTGACATTGCAGAAGATGTTAAAAAAGAAATGAATGATATCGTTAAAAAAGCAGATGAGAATTTGGGTTAATCTAAAAAAAAGATCCACATTTTTTGCTACAGACATTCTTATTGATCCGTATACTCTTTTCCTTCGACATCCTTGACCCAAACACCTTTTCCTTCTTTGATAACAACCGGAATCGGATGATAATTGTAGGCACTAACGTTTTCAACTTCGTTGATATAATCCTGTGTTAACTTCCAGATAGTGACCGCTGATACCTGAAAATTGATGAACTACCCCGCCGCCAGCGGACGGAGTATCCACATTTGCTGTAGAATGGCTGCATGTCATTTCGAACGAATGTGAGAAATCTTTCTTTTAGGACAAGATCTCTCACATTCGTTCGAGATGACAAAACGCCGCAAGGGGCGGGGTATTAAACCCAAAGCTGCACAATAAAATTCACAATTTTTCAGGGACTTCCAATGATCAATAAAATTTTGCGGTCATCAATCTCATTTCATTTTTTTTTCACAACTAAAATAGTTTATGGTAGGTTAATTTTTTAAGCCACTATAATTATGAATGATTAAGTAGTATATTATAGAAATTGTTGTTATTTCCTTGTTTTTTCCTACTCAATATTTACTGAATTATTACCCGTTTTAAATCTTTAGGTTCTCATTCAAAAGCCTTTTATATGATTGATAACATGAATGATATGAGAAATAATTTGACAAGATAAATTATATTTTTTATAACTGTCTAACAATTAAACAGTAGAACATTCCAACTGTTTATCAGTAGAACTAAATTTTCATAATAACCAGCTATCATGACTTTAAATTTTAAAAAAACAAAACCGAGTCGTATTTTCCAGAATGTGGTGGACCAAATCCAGCAAGCCATCATTGAAGGAGAGATTAAACCTGGTGACAGTCTTCCTTCCGAAATGAAGTTAAAGGAAATGTTCGATACCAGCCGGGGATCTGTCAGAGAAGCGTTGAGGGTACTGGAACAAAAAGGACTGGTTGATATCAAAACCGGTGTTAGTGGTGGTGCTATTGTTAAAAAAATCGATACTACCATGGTCAGTGAAGGTCTGGATTTACTGGTTCAATATCATCAGGTATCTTTAGAGCACCTAACTGAATTTCGTGAAGGTGTTGAGGGCTTGGTAGCTGGTTTGGCGGCAGAGCGGGCAACTAAAACTGATATTAAGTATTTGAGAAAACTACAGAAAAGTTTTACTAATTTTTTGAGTGAAGATGAGAGTGATTGGAAAAAATTTATTGAATTAGATATCAAATTTCACATCGGTATTGCCGATATTGCAGGAAACCCTGTTTTTAAAGCAGTTCTGCAAATGATTCATGAAAACATTTTAGGATTCTATGATCGCTATGCCTTGAAAGATCGGGGAATTCGGGAGGAAGATTATAAGGAGATCTGTGAATTGATAGATGCCATTGAGCATGGTCGTACAACTGAAGCAAAATCGCTGGCTCAGCACCATGTTCGTCAAAACTATCGTTATTTTAAAAAAGACAAAAAATAATTCAAAATCATCCGAATCAAAAGAAAACATTTTTGAAAGGTAAATAGTAATATCTTTATTGCCTTATTTTAATAATCTTTTTATATATAAAACCCTATGAAAAAACTTGCTGTAGTTGCATTAGGTGGAAACGCTCTATTAAGAGGAAATCAAGTAGGCACCATCGAGGAGCAGGAACAAAATACTACTGATACGATGGAAAACCTGATGTTTTTACTTAAAGAGGGATATAATCTTGTGATCACGCATGGAAACGGACCTCAGGTCGGAAATATTCTATTAAGAAATGATGCTGGAGAGCAGGTTTATGATCTTCCCCAGATGCCACTGGACATTTGTGTTGCCGATTCTCAGGGTGGTATTGGCTATATGATTGAGCGCATGCTCCTAAATGTCTTAAAAAAGCATAATATTAAAAAAGATGTTGTGACCCTGATCACACAAGTAGTCGTTGATAAAAACGATGCGGCTTTTAGCAATCCAACCAAACGCGTTGGTAAGATCTACAACAAAAAGCAGGCGGATCAGTTAGCCAAAAATAAAGGCTGGGAGTTTAAGGAAGAAATCAAAGTAAAAGATGGTTGGCGACGAGTGGTTCCTTCTCCGATTCCGATCAGCATTTCCAATGAGAATGTTATCAAAACCCTGGCTGAGCAAGGTACTATCGTTATTGCAGCCGGTGGGGGTGGTGTTCCTGTTTATATCGATGAAGTTGGTGATGTCCGACCCTCAGAGGCAGTCATTGATAAAGATTTGGCTTCTTCTCTTTTAGGTGCCAGAATTGGCGCAGATGAATTCTATGTCTTAACCGATGTTCCTTATATCTACTTAAATTTTGGTCAGCCGAATCAGGAAATAGCTGAATTCCTGGATAAAAAAGATACCGAAAAGCATTTGGCCAATGGTATGTTTGCCGAGGGTAGTATGGCTCCAAAAATTCGGGCAGCCCTCAATTTTATAGAAAAAGGTGGGACAATGAGTGTCATCACGGAAGCCACCAAACTGGAAGACATGAAATATGGCAGTAAGATTACTATGACCTATAACAATCAGTAAAACAGTGGGAGCTAGAGACACTGCTAAAACAAACACTATTTTTAAGGAGGCCAAATGGCTTTTAATTTAAGAAATCGAAACTTTCTGAAGTTATTGGATTTCACCAGTGAAGAAATCAAATTTTTAATCAACTTATCAGCCGATCTGAAAAAAGCAAAATATGCAGGCACGGAACAACAGCGTCTGATCGGAAAGAATATCGCATTGATATTTGAAAAATCTTCTACTAGAACCCGTTGTGCCTTTGAAGTAGCAGCCTATGACCAAGGGGCGCATATCACATATTTAGGACCCAGTGGTTCACAAATTGGGCATAAGGAATCAATGAAAGATACCGCACGTGTTTTGGGTCGAATGTATGACGGAATCGAATACAGAGGATTTGCACAAGCCACCGTTGAAGAATTGGGAAAATATGCTGGAGTACCGGTTTGGAACGGATTGACCAATGAATTTCATCCAACCCAAATCCTGGCAGATTTTCTTACCATGCAGGAGTTTTCTGATAAACCTTTGAATAAAATTTCTTTTTGCTACCTGGGAGATGCTCAAAACAATATGGGAGTATCGTTAATGGTAGGTGCTGCAAAAATGGGGATGGATTTTAGAGCAGCAGCTCCAAAAGAATGCCAACCACCAAAAGAGATGATTGACGAATGTTTGGCCATTGCCGAGAAAACAGGAGCCAGGATTACCATCACTGACAATGCAGAAGAGGCAGTGAAAGGTGTTGATTATTTATACACTGATGTTTGGGTCTCAATGGGAGAACCCAAGGAAGTGTGGGCAGAAAGAGTCAAATTGCTGGAACCCTATCAGGTAAATTCAAAATTACTCGAAGCCACCCAGAACCCTAATGTCAAGTTTTTGCACTGTCTTCCTGCTTTTCACAATCGGGACACAACTATCGGTGAAGATATTTATCAACAGTTTGGCCTGGAAGCAATGGAAGTCACTGAAGAAGTATTTGAATCTGAAGCCTGCATTGCCTTTGATGAAGCAGAAAATAGAATGCACACTATTAAAGCAGTGATAATTGCAACCCTTGGCGCTTAACTGAATAGCCTCTTTTCAATGCACTGACTGAATAATACTTCTTTTACCTTCCTCAAAGTAAACGTATTCAAAATTTCGCATTGAAAAGAGGTTCAAGGAGTCAATTTAACCAGAGAAATAACTCATTTAAAAATAATCACATGAATCCTATTAAAATAGACGTTCAATCGGAAATTGGTGAGCTTGAGCATGTTATTGTACACACACCCGGTCCTGAAGTTGAAAACATGACGCCTGAAAATGCAGAAAGGGCGCTTTATAGTGATATCTTAAATTTATCGGTGGCAGAGCAGGAATACTCTCAATTCAAACAAGTGCTACAGATTCATTCCAATACCTGGGAAGTGTCGAAATTACTTGAAGATGTTTTAGAAAAAAATGAAGTTAAACAGCAACTACTTGATAGTATTTTGCTGTTTGAGTCTGTTCATGAAAATATTGATTATTTGATGTCTCTGGATCCGGGTGAATTATCCCGTGTACTCATCCAGGGAGTTGTCATGAAGAAAGACAATCTCACACGTTATTTTAGTGAAGATCGTTATTCATTAATGCCACTGCACAATTGTTTTTTTACTCGTGATGCTTCATGCGTCATCGGTAACAAGGTTTTGATCAATCGGATGGCCAGTGATGTTCGGGAACGTGAAAGCCTGATTATGGAAGCTATTTTTGATAATCATCCCCTTTTTATTACCCAGACTTTTAATCCGATTCGATCCAAGAGTTACACTTCTGGAATGTCAACCGAAGGTGGTGATGTTTTAGTCGCCCGGGATGATATATTAATTTTGGGAACCGGGGTTCGAACATCTTCGTTGGGGGTAGATTTCATATTGTCCAAAATTAAGGAAAGGGAGGGTATCCGGCATATCATCGTACAGGAACTGCCACAAAAACCAGAATCATTCATTCATTTAGACATGGTCTTCACGCTTCTGGATCAGGAACATTGTATGGTATTTGAACCTATCATTGTCTCTCCGAATAATTATCGTACTGTCCATATTAAACTGGATCACGGCAAGGTTTCTATTTGTACAGTGAAGAACATACTAGAACCATTAAAAGAATTAGGAATGGACCTCAAACCAATCCTTTGTGGTGGCAACAAGGATCAATGGATTCAGGAAAGAGAACAATGGCATAGCGGTGCTAATTTCTTAGCCGTAGCACCTGGCAAACTCGTTGGTTACGGACGAAATGTTTATACACTTGATGAACTCAATAAAAATGGCTTTGAGGTTCTGGATGCAAAAGACTTGATCGATCAGAAAATCAACCATCTTGATTATCAAAAATATGTGGTATCGGTCGATGGTGCTGAATTAGCTCGGGGTGGCGGTGGTGCTCGCTGTATGTCCATGCCCATCAAACGAAAAAGTGTAAAATAGTCATACCAAAAGAAATGTTGGAACCACTGGTTCCAACTTTGTTTTTACCTGCTATACTGCGGTTTTTTCATTAAAGAAAACATAAAAACTGTACCTGTACCCGGGGTGCTATCAATTTCAATTAAACCTTGATGTTTTTCAATCATTTCCTTACATAAAACCAATCCCAGGCCAGTTCCCTTTTCATCATCAGTACCAGGCCGAGTGATATTGACGTCAATTCGAAACAGTTTCTCCTGGTCTCCCAGTGAAATGCCTACGCCATTGTCTTCAATGGATATTTTATTATAATTTTCAGATTCGGAATGGGATATGGTAATCGCACCCCCCATATTGGAAAACTTGATAGCATTTGATATTAAATTCCTCAATATTGTATTCAACATATCGGGGTCAGCAAAAACCTTAATATCTTCAGAAATATTTGAAGTAATTTTGATTCCTTTCTGATCAGCATTTAATTGTAGCAGGCTAATGTTATGATAAACAATTGTATCCAATGAATAAATCTCTGGTTTAAATTCAATTCTTTCCATTTGAATTCTGGCCCAGAAAAGGAGATTTTCTAATAATTTGAATAAATTATCCCCTGCTTTTTTTACATCACCAGCCATATCTACTAATTCCGCTTTGGTAAATTTTTCGATATGGTTTACTAAAATGTTACTAATATTTAGAAAACTATTGATGGGGCTCTTTAAATCATGGGCAATAATTGAAAAGAACTTATCTTTCGTAGCATTAAGTTGTTTTAATTCTTCATTATAATTCAGTATATAATCCTTGGTATTCAACAATTGTTGCTGTTGTCGGTCACTAATTTTCATCATTCTTTCAAATTGATGAAACAATTTTTCATAATGAACGGCTAGTTTTTGATAGTCTTCATATAGAGGATTATCATTAAATTGTTTGTCATCTACAATTGTTTTTGAATTTTTAATTATATCTTTTTCTGCATCAAAAATGCTAAGTTCAGTCATTATCAAAACTATATAAAAGTATTATATTTCAATCTATTAACTTTATTTTACCAATAGGTTAAAGCTTAAGTGCTCCAAATCTTCTTTAAATTCCTCTCCGTGTTCTAAAATGATTTCATCTTCTTTGTCATAGTGCCAATTTATAATAAACGACCCACCTTCTTTGGCTTTATTATCCAATAAATCTAAAATATCCATAAATACTTTGGAAGAACTACTATTGAAATAGACGATGCTAATATTAAAAACTGTTTCCTGATCGTCAATTTGGTCAATATAATCTTTAATCCAATTAATAATTGGCTGGTAGAATACGGCTGTATTTTCAGGATAAGACTGCCCACTCAATAATAAAGTGTTTTTTTGATAATCAAAATCAATTTCAGGTGAATGTTTTGTCGCTGGTATATATAGATTATCCATAACTTATAAAATCTCTCGATGCTACAGTTCCAACCAAAGTAGTTTATATCTTGTGCTCAACAAAGGCTTTATTTTGGAGCTCAAAACACAGATCTTCCAAATCAGATTTATGTTCAAATAAAACATCGATAACACCAGAGTCAAAATGAGATTTCCGTCCTCTTTCGATGATATCAAATGCTTTTTGCGTTGACATCGGGTCAAAATCAAGTGTTTTTTCCTGATCATATTTAGGATAATCCCTAAGGGAGGTCAATGCATCAAAAACATCGCCGACAGCTATGATCCTGGAGAAAAAAGGAATCTTTTCTCCTTCTAAACAGTAAGGATATCCGGATCCATCCATTTTTTCATGATGACAGGCTGCCATTCTAGGAATATCTTTGAAAGCTTTAGGTAAACGCATCCCTTCAGTAATTCGGTAAGTCCAGGAGGCATGATTATTCATGACTCTTCTTTCTTCTTCATTAAATCGTCCTTTTTTTGTCAAAATTACATCAGGGACACCGATTTTCCCAATGTCATGAAGCAAACCGGTATATTTCAAAACTTCTAATTCATCATGTGACAATTTAAGATTTCGACCAATGAACAATCCATATTCAGTAACTCTGTGCGAATGACCAGCTGTAAAAGGATGTTTCGCATCAATTGTTGTTGTCAAGGTTCTAATAAAACTTTCAAAAGCCTGCCCAAGTTCAAGCACCAGTTCATAGTTTTCAATTTCAAGCGATTCTTTATTTTCATTAAGACGTTGTTGTTGTTTATCACTTAATTTAATCAAACGCTTCAGTTGCTTATAAATCCTTTTATAATTATTAAGCAGGCTGGAAAACTTTGAAATCAAAGGGTTATTACTGTTTTCTACGGTATTGATAATCTCTTCGGCTTCCTGAATTGTTTTTTGTTCATTTAAAAATAAAGATTCCATTGCGTTATAACACCTAATATACTGTATTAATTATTATTTAGTCGAGAATTTGAATGTAAGGTTTTTCAAATCTTCTTGAAAATCTTCCCCATACTCCAGATTGTCTTCATCTTCTGCATCATAAATCCAATTGACTGAAATTTTATTTTTTTGGGCTGACAAATCCAGGATATCAAAAAAATCCATTAAGACTTTTGAAGTACTACTATTGAAATATATTAACTCAACATTCACCATTACTTCCTGATCTTCAATTTCATTGACATATTGATTCAACCAGTTAAAAACAGGTTGATAAAATTCTGCTGTATTTTCAGGATACGATTCTCCCTGTATCAATAAATTGTTTTGATCTGCGTCAAAATTAATAAAAGGAGTGCTTTTGCTGGGTTCAATAACAAGTTTTTTCATAGTCTGATTTAGATAGTCGTTTTTAATGAGAAAAAAGAAAATTGGTCATCAATTTTCTTAAAATGATATTCAATGGGTTTGGATGATTTACGGGCAACCTCAATAAACCCCAGCCCAGCCCCTTTACTTGTCTCCGGACTGATAAGCTTTCGTTGAGTACGGTAAAATTGTTTAATTTCTTCTTTACTCATCTTTTGAAGTTTAGAAAGTGATTTTTCAATTCTACTAACATCGTTGTTTTTTACCTTATTACCACCTTGAACAAAATAGCTATTATTAAGATAACCCACTGAAATAATACCTAAATGAATATTATTACTGGTGTTTTCAGGTTCAGGAATCGTTTCAGCGGAGTAAAATATAATATTTTGAGTTTGCTCAATCAGCAGTGAAAAAACTTTTAAAATTGTTGATATACTTTCTTCCTGTAGCTGCATTTTTAGTTTTAGAATATCACCCATTTCAACCATCAAATCATGCGATATCGGCCCGTTAAAGCATAAAAATACACCTTTTTTTGCTAAATTTTCCTTAAAAGTATACAGACTTTCGGTCATAATTTAGTTACTCCGAATTATAAATATGCCCAAATTATATCGATTTTCGAGGAACAAGATTAAATTTCAAATAGTCAACATCTTCCTGAAACTCTTCTCCATATTCAAGCATGTTGTCATCCGCTTCCAAATAGTTCCAATTGACTATAATATCAAATCCTTCACGCGATTTTTCATTTAATAAATCAAATATATCCATAAATATTTTAGAAGAACTACTATTAAAATATTGGATAATGATGTTTACAGTTATTGTTTTTGATTCTTTAATTTTCAGAAACTCTATCAACCATTTTAAAACAGGTGAATAAAACTCAGCAGTGTTTTCAGGATATGATTCTCCGCTGATCTCCAGAACTTTTTCATCAAATAAAAAAACAATATTTGGTGTGTATTTTGTGGGTTCTATTACTAAATTATTCATCTTTAAATAACTGTTTTCAGTGTGAAATATGAATGGTCTCTATCGATTTTTTCAAAATTGTATTCCAAGGGTTGGCAAGCTTTACGGGCAATCTCAATAAACCCAAGACCTGCCCCTTTACTTTGCTGATCACTTTTTTTCTTCCTTTCAGATTTATAATACGCTTTTAATTGATCATTATCCAGAACTGCTATTTTATTTAGCTTTGTTTCCAGGCGATCGATATCTTTGTTATCCATTAAATTACCTGCGATCACATAGTAATGACCATCTTCAAATCCGACCGTAATAATCCCAAAATGGAGTTCATCATTCAAACTTTTCTGGGTTGGTATTTTTTCCACGGAATAGTGAATGATATTTTGAGATTGTTCAATCAACAAGGAGAATACCTTCAAAATAGTAGATTTACTGGCTTCTTCAAGTTTCATTTTGTGTTTGAGTATGTCTCCAATTTCAACGATTAGATCTTGTGAAATCGGTCCACTAAAACTAAAAAAGATACCTTTTTCATCAAATGACTGTTTTAGCCTGAAAAGACTATCGTCCATTAAATGCCTTTTTTGAAGAGTGTTTTATATAGCCTGTATTGTTCTATCGATTAGCCCGGTTTAATCGCCACAAACGGCTTTTCGTTTTTAATTTTTTTCCTATATTAAAATTAATATTTCGTTTAATTAATCTACAATGGGAGATGGTGAGGTGTCTTGGTAACTTTATCAATTGCAGACATTAAACTTTTCTTTATTTGTTCTATTAATTCAGAATTTTGGTCTCTATTTTCATCATTCGGTAAGTGTTTTTCACTGTTTTCATACATGGGTTGCATCGAATTCAATACAATTGCGGCAATATCCTGAGTACAGATATTACACTTACAAAACTTAATACTACTATCTTGATGTAGCAAATGAAGTTCTTTAAAAACGATTTCCTCCAGAATATTTTCCAGATTGTTGATACCTAATTTTTCTTTATACATTGGAAAATACAAACGACTTAATAAAGTTAATAATTCTATAAAGTAGTTTTAATTAAAATGGTGTGTTGCTTGCGTATCATTAAATAAATTTGACAAAGCTGTCTAGAAATTAAAGGGCAATCGCAGAAACGAGGTAGTTAAGGTGAGAAGTTTAATACTGGCTTTCATTAAGATTGAAAAGCCAGTATTTTAATAATTTAAGCGTCTTTATTCCATCTCAGTTTTGGTTTTCTGGCAGCTAATACTTCGTCAACACGACCAACTACAGTTTTAGCAGGAAAATCATGTAACTGATCAGGAGCAGTTCCCTTTAATGCTATCATCGTATCAATAAAATCGTCCATTGTGCCTTTTGATTCCGTCTCTGTCGGCTCAATTAGCATAGCCCCTTGAACAATTAAAGGAAAGTACACCGTTGGTGGATGAAAACCATTTTCAATTAAACCTTTAGCAACATCCATGGTCGTAATCCCCAGTTCTTCCAATCCATTTTCACTTAACAGAACCTCATGCATACAATGGCCATCAGCAAAAGGAATATTAAAATGTTCTGATAAACGCTTTTTCATATAATTCGCATTTAATACCGCTGTTTCAGTCATGTCTCGCAACCCTAAAGCACCAAGTGTTTTAATATAGGTATAAGCTCTGACCAAAACACCAACATTGCCATAAAATGATCGCACCTGGCCGATACTTTTTGGAATATCATAATTCCATTTAATCATATCGCCATCTTTTTCCAAAACTGGTTTCGGTAAAAAAGGTACCAGTTTTTCCGAAACTGAAACAGGCCCAGCTCCGGGACCACCACCACCATGGGGGGTACTAAAGGTTTTATGGGTATTATAATGTAAAACATCAACCCCCATATCACCTGGTTTTGCTTTTGCGACCAGGGCATTCATATTAGCGCCATCCATATATACCAAACCACCTTTTTTATGAATCAGTTCACAAATTTCAACAATATCACTTTCAAACACGCCACAGGTATTTGGATTGGTAATCATAATACCTGCAACCGTTTCATCTAATATTTCTTCCAGTTTTTTGAAGTCAATTAGACCTTTACTGTTAGATTTCAGTTCAATAGGTTGCAATCCTGCAACGGCAGCACTAGCAGGGTTTGTACCATGAGCTGAATCGGGAATAATAATCTTGGTACGATTTAAATCACCCTTATCTTCATGGAAAGCCCGGATTAACAACATCCCCAATAATTCACCATGGGAACCTGCTGCAGGATGCAAACAGGTCGTATGCAAACCGCTGATTTCAGTGAGATCATTTTGGAGTTCGAAAAGCAACTTCAGCATTCCCTGACTTAGATTATCCGGTAAATATGGATGTGCATTTGCAAATCCGGGCATAGCCGCTGCTGCTTCGTTTATTTTTGGATTATACTTCATGGTACAGGAACCCAATGGATAAAAACCACCATCAAGAGAGTAATTCCAGGTAGATAAGCGAGTATAATGTCGAATTACCTGGGGTTCTGTCAGGTCGGGTAACCCTTCAATTTCCTTCCTTAATAAATCATTCGGTATATTATTTTTGGGATCTTGCATTTCAACATCAAACTCGGGAATATCAATGCCACATTCTTGAGCGCCTTGAAGTTCAAAGATAAATGGTTCATTTAAAACCAGTCCTTCCATTCCATTTGATTTCATTATTTTACCTCTCCCAAAGATTGAACTAAACAGTCAATTTCCTCTTTACTATTTACTTCTGTAACATTGACTAATAAACCATTAACATCTTTTGAATCAAATCTCCTGAGTGGCACTCCAGCCAGAATATTTTTTGATTCCAGTGTTGCCAGAACTTTCTCCAGTTCAATATCCGAATCCAACACAAATTCATTATAAACCGGGCTCTCATACCGTAAATTAAAATGCTGTAAATCTTTAATTTTGGAGAGTAAATATTGTGTTTTACTATAATTTAGTTTTGACAACTTTTTTAATCCCATTTTCCCAATCAAAGATAAATATAATGAAACCCAAAGGGCACACAATGCTTGATTTGAACAAATGTTAGATGTTGCTTTTTCTCGTCGAATATGCTGCTCCCGTGTCGATAAGGTCAAACAAAACGCACGCTTGCCATTACTATCAACAGTTTGCCCAATGAGCCTTCCCGGCATCTGCCTGGTATATTTTTCACGGCAAGCAAAAATTCCTAAATAGGGGCCGCCATAAGCAACCGGTAGACCTAGTGACTGTGCCTCTCCGACCACGATATCGGCACCAAATTCACCCGGAGGGGCAATCATACCCAGAGCTGTCATTTCTATGATAACGCTAATATTAATGGCATTAACTTTATCCAGAATTTCACCATGCCTTTTTTGGTCTTCGATAACACCATAAAAGTTTATGACCGGGAAAACACTACATAAAGTACTGTCATCAATCATTTTTTCCAATTCATCTAAATCTGTCTGCCCTTTTTCATCAACAGGGACAAGTGCAATCTCAAGACTTGAATGTTTTAAATAGGTGCGTAAAACCTGAAGATATTCCGGATGTAATCCGGTTGAAACCAGCACACGATTTAGTTTTTTCTTAATACGTTTAGCCATAAATACAGCTTCTGCGACTGCCGTTGCTCCTTCATACATAGAAGCATTTGCGACATCCATTCCTGTATAATATGAAAGCATGGTTTGGAACTCAAACATCATGTGCAATGAACCCTGACTAAGTTCTGGTTGATATGGTGTATAACTGGTCAGAAATTCAGACCGGGAAGTAATAGAGGAAATTGCTTCAGGAATATATCTTCGATAGGCTCCGGCACCCAAAAAAGATATGGCATCAGTTTCAACATAATTGGAGAGCTGTTGTAACTGCTTTTTCAACTTGAATTCACTCACAGGGGGTGAAATCTGTAATAGCTCTTTTAACCGTATATTTTCAGGAATGCTTTCAAATAGCGCATCGACATTATCGACCCCGATATCTTTTAGCATAGTTTCCCTACTATCCTGGCAATTTGGACTATATTTCATATGATTACCAAATAGAATTTTAATTAATGTACCACCAATGGTAGTAATTTTTTAACATCTCTTTCTATCATTTTTATATGGTAAAATTGTATACGTCCACAATTTTATTCAACAAAAAAGTGCAATATTAGTATATTTCAACTGGCTACATCTTATTAAATTATATCACTATTTTATGTCAATTTCACTATTTTGGTACCTGATTAAAATCAATAAAATGATATTTATGATAGCTTCTTTTCTTTTTTTTCATCAATCTGAAATTTATTAATGGTTTCAAATTTTCAATAATAGCTAAAATTAACCTTAAGATAGACCATAAAGCATTATTGGAATAAACTTTTAAGTTAAATTAAATAATATATGAAAACTTTATATTTTGATTGTTTTTCAGGCATTAGCGGAGACATGACAATTGCGGCATTGATTGACCTTGGTGTTGATTCTGAATGGTTTCTTCAAAAAATGAAATCTCTGCCTTTTTTATCTGATGAAGTCTATTTGGAAATAGCCTCTGATGTTAAAAAGGGGGTTAAGGCAAGAACGTTCAAAGTTATTGAAAAAAAAACCGCTGAAAATCATCGCTCATATAAAAATATCAAGCAGTTAATTAACTCCACCAATCTCAAACCAGCAATATCAGATTTAGCAATCAGTATTTTCGAGCATATTGCAATTGCTGAATCAAAAATTCACAATAAAGAATTAGACCAGGTACACTTTCATGAGATAGGAGCCATCGATTCCATTGTTGACATCGTCGGAGCGTCATTATTGATTGACAAACTGAATCCTGAAAAAATCGTTTGTTCGCCAATAACTTTAGGATTTGGGACGGTTAAATGTCAGCATGGGATATATCCTGTACCGGCAATGGCAACACTTGAGATATTAAAATCGGTACCTGTCCTAGGCGGGCAGGAAAATGGTGAATTAACAACGCCCACCGGAGCAGCAATTGTCAAAACTTTAGCCGATTGTTTTGAACCTGCTATGCCTAAAATGACAGTTCATCAAATTGGTTATGGCGCTGGAACCAAAGATTTAAAAGAACAACCAAATATATTGAGAATCGTTTTAGGGGACACCAATATTAACGACTAAAATACCAATTTCGAATATGGGCTCCCTGGAAGGGAATATGTTGAAAATTTTTCAACCAGGGTTTAATCAGAAACTGAGCTGTATAGTAATAAATAGGAATAATTGCAGCTTCTTCTTCGCATAATATCTTTTCAGCTCTTTTATAAAGATCTTTTCTTAGTTGTTTATCAGAAGAGGTCTGCGCCTTGTCAGTTACTTCAATGAATTCTCGATTTTGCCAGCGAATACGATTTAAAGATTTTGTCGGATGAAAGACATCCATCAACCAGTTATTCGCGTCCGGGTAATCAGCAAACCATCCAAAGCGAAACATATGAGGAGCATCCGGTCTGGTGGTCGATTTTAAATAAGTCCGCCACTCCTGGGTTTTCAGCTCTATGTTAATATTTAAATAGAACTTTAACATGGCTTGAATAGCCTGGGCGATTTGGCTATGTGCTTCCGATTCATTATGCATATAAGTGATCGTCGGAAATCCTTCGCCATTTGGAAAACCTGCTTCCTTTAACCATTTCTTAGCTTGCTCCGGATTAAAATAAATACCAATTTTCTCTATGGGGTCCACAGACCCAAATACAGGTGGTGGCGTAAATGTGTAAGCTGGAATTTGATTCCCCTTGGTTATTTTCTGGACAATCATTTCTTTATCAATAACAGCGGCTATGGCTTTTCTTACAAGTGGGTTATCAGTTGGGTATCTTTGATTATTAAATGCCAGATAATATGTGGCTAACGAAGGTTGAGAACGGTATTCTCTTTT
>Ga0233431_1002840_pt1 | contig 22772 bp, 17 predicted proteins | sample SI_118_April2016_FD_179867 | JGI IMG/M metagenome (GOLD analysis project Ga0233431, IMG submission 179867) | Seawater microbial communities from Saanich Inlet, British Columbia, Canada - SI_118_April2016_200_MG | ecosystem: Environmental > Aquatic > Marine > Inlet | place: Canada: British... | reverse complement strand
CATGGCAGATGGTATCTTTAATTATCTGTTTGATAATAAATATGGGCTAATTTATAAAACTAAACCCAAAATCCCTGATAGCCAGCTATCTATAATTTGGGAGGAAAATTGAGGAAACTTCAGTAAATAAAACCATTGCCCAAACATTAGAATTTGTTAATGAGGCTATTTCTAAATCCAGATTATTAACCTACGATCTTAGTCCTCCAATTTTATATGAATTAGGATTGATTCCTGCTATTAAATGGAAGTTAGAACAAATTGAAAAAGAATATGAAATAGAAACTTCATTTAAAAGCAGTGTAGATTTTTCAAACATAAATGATTATATAAAAATATTACTTTATCGAATTATTTGTGAATTACTTACAAATATTATAAAACATGCAGACTCTGACCTCATTGTGATGGAAGTAAAAAATGAACAAAAAAGCTTTCATATTTTGATATTTGACAATGGAAAAGGATTTGATTATCAATCATTAAATTACAATCAAACAGAAACAGGTTTTGGTTTATTTAGTGTTAAGGAACGTTTAGATTCAATTGATGGATCAATTTCTATAAAATCAAAAAATGGAAAAGGCACAAAAATAAGTATAACAATTCCTGAAAAATAGATTAAATTATGGCTGTAAAAGTACTAATAGTTGACGATCATCAGCTTTTCCGACAAGGATTAGCAAATTTATTGTCAGATACTTCAAGCATTGAAATTGTTTGTCATGCTGAAAATGGGCAAGATGCAATTGAAAAAATAAAGAAATGTAATCCCGATGTTGTGTTGATGGATATAGGAATGCCAGTAATGAACGGTGTTGAAGCTACAAAATATTTACAAAAAAATAATCCGGAAATAAAAATTATTGCATTATCAATGCATGCTGAAAAAACCTATATTAAAGGAATGTTGGAGGCAGGAGCGATGGGATACTTATTTAAAAATTGCAGCTACCAGCAATTGATAGACGCAATTACAACAGTTTGTTCAGGAAAAAAATACTTAAGTGGAACTATAACTGAAATTCTTATAGATGATTATATCGGAATAGATGAAGCAATACAAGACAAAAATCAAGTACTTACAGCACGAGAATCAGAAGTTCTAAAACTAATTGCAGAAGGTAAACAAACACGTGAAATTTCTGAAATGTTATTCGTTAGCGTAAAAACAATTGGCACACATAAACAAAACATACTTGAAAAGCTAAAACTAAAAACTACTACCGACATTGTTAAATATGCTCTTAAAAACGGAATAATCTCACTCTAAGAAAAGATTTTATGTGCTAATAATTTCTTGTCGCTGACTTTCGAGCCTGTTTCTGAACAATATATATTTTGGACACCCAATCAAACTACCGTCAAACTCTTTGTAAAGCAAATTTTAATCTAAATATTTGATCATTTAATCAACTTAAATTGATATTTGATAAAATTTTTAACAACAAATATCAATATTAATTTGTATTTTTGCTTGTGAATGTAATTTGAATAGTATTGAGATGAGTAAAGACAAACTGATAGTTTTTATTTTTTTATTTTTAATTTCAAGCAATGACAATATTGCACAGAATAATTATTCAACTAATTCTGTCGGTTTAACAATCCCAGCAATAGCAATTCTCAATATTGCTACAGAAAGTCCAGTTTCATTTTCATCTCCTGCTCAATCTAATGTAGTAATCACACCTGAATCTACCAGCAACAGTTGGATTAACTATTCCTCAATTATCGCATGCGGAACTTCCAATAAAATTACTGTAAACATTAGCTCTGAAAACTTAGCTGAATCAACTAGTATTAAACTCATTGCCAGAGCTGATGCAGGCAGAGGGGCAGGAAATGTTGGAACACCTACAAATGAGATAATCCTTTCTGAAATACCTCAAAATATTATTTCAACAATAGGTTCTTGCTATACAGGTAAAGGCACACAAAAAGGTCATCAACTTATTTATACCTGGATTGTAGATGAAGAATGCAGATACAATGAAATTGAAAGACAAAATACTGTTTCTTTGACATACACAATATTATCGTCAAACTAATAAGTACAAAAAAATACATTTGAGAAATCTTCTCATTGTTTCATTTTCATAATATTTAGCTAAATCTTAAACTTGAATCTTAATTTTGTCAGGGTTTTTGATAATAAAATCAGCAATCTACACCGCAAAATCAGCATTTTGCTTATTTCATTTTTAACCTGACACATATAATTTTACCCGATTATTTTTTTCAATATTTGTAATGAAGATGTAACAATAGAATTAAAGATGATAAGTAAATTGAGAATATTTGTTGGCATTTCACTAACATTGTCATTGATTAGTACAAGGATTTTGGCTCAATTGCCAGATCAGATTACTGCCGGAGATGCTGTTGTTTTACAAATGCCGGAAATCTCATTAATTGACACAGATCATGCTCCTGTTACATTAACATTAACAACTTCAATAGCTGGCGAATCTGTTGCAGCGAGTGTTTCAAATTCCGACATGTGGATAAAAATTACCTCAGTAGTACCTGGCAATACTCATCGCGAAATAAAAGCGAAAATAGTTGGGACAGTGCCTCCGGGAACTACTTTAAGCATACTTCCTACAGATGCGACACTTACTAATAGTGCAGGTAATCTTGGAGATGCTGTTGTTTCTCCAATCACTCTTACATCAACTGATCAAAACATAATTACCAATATTGGAAGTTGCTATACCGGAACAGGTTCAACAGATGGCTATCAACTTACATATACCTGGTCGCTTGATAATCCAACAGCAAATTTTGGTTTGCTCGAGGCGAATTCAGGCACCTCAGTTACTGTTTACCTAACTTTGACTCAGTCGAACAATAATGGATACTAGAATTTTATAATCTACCATTGTTTGCATTATTAACAACAATTCCATAATCTACTGATATTCAAAATATTGCTAATATATTTCTTTGCAATAACTAAAAAATAAAGCTTCCTAATAGAACTTATTCAATTGCTTAGATGTCGAGTCAGTATTTCTGAACTTAAAATCAGAAAATTGTTCTCAAATTTCATCAGATTGCCTATTGTTTTGACTCAATTATCAAAATACTTTTACCGATTGATTTGAAACTTTTTTTTGAATTTAGTATTAATTAAAACTGGAAATGATATGAAAAAATTACTATTAAGTCTACTTTTAGTAGCAATTATCTGTGCAAGTAATTTGCGAGCTCAAACTGCTACAGGTAACAATACTTTAACAATGGGAATTCCTGCAATTGCGCTTTTAGCGACAACTACAGATGTTACATTAGAACTTACTACCACAACTGCCGGTGAGGCCATTTCTGGTGGGCAAGGAACAGCTTATGTTCAGATATCTTCTATAGTTGCATCAGGATTAACACGAAAAATTACAGCCACCGTAACAGGTGTTCCTACAGGAACAGCCCTATCTGTAAGTGCAGTAGCTCCTTCAGGAGGAAACTCAGGAGGCACTTTAGGCACGGGTGAGACTGCTGTTTCTTTAGTTAATTCTGACCCTGCAGTTGATATAGTAACCGGTATTGGAAGTTGTTTTACTGGAGTTTCGGCTACTGATGGATACACATTGACCTATGATTGGGATTCGGGTGCAGTAGGAGATTATGGAACTATTGTTGAAGTAGCAGCAGGAACAGCTACAGTTGTATTAACAATTACCGAAGATCAATAATTTTACAAGATTGAGAGAGTTTTAGTTTTTAAAATGGAGGAAAATCCAACTATTCATATTGTATTATGATTTGTGATTTCCTCCTTTTTTTACGATTATTTTCGTTATTCAATGAAAATCTTAATATGAAAAACCAAAGAAGCATAACATTAAATATCATATCATAATAAATATTGGATATTTAGCAGAAAGATAAAACATGCTCAAATATCTGTTTTAAGATATATTAAATCTTTATAGGTTTTTTGTAACATGACAGATAGAGAGTATTTTTAGATGTTGTATAAAAAACTTAAAAATATGAGAACTATTTACCGTTTTGTAATATTATTTTATCTAACTCTTATTCCAGTTGTTTTACATGCCTCCATTGAGGTTGTCGGAAAACTAAAGCATGTTAAAACTGGTAACTCCGGAGATATTTACAAGGGGCGGATTAAAATTCAAAATAGTGGGGATTATGCTCAAGAAGTTAGAGTTTATCAAACCGATTTATTGTATAATTATGAAGATTATACTCTTTATGACCCACCGGTTACCCATAATCGATCAAATGCCAACTGGATACAATATAGCCCTAAAACAACTATTGTTAATGCGAAAGAGACACAGTTTATTCAATACGAAGTATCCATCCCAAAAAATGACACTATATCCGGAACCTATTGGAGTGTACTAATGGTTGAAGGCGTTAATCCAATCGATCCTAATGAGGAAGGAAAACTGAACATAAATACCATTACCAGGTATGCCATTCAAATTGTTACCGAAATTGGAGACAAAGGATTAGGGGAGTTACAATTCATGGAACCAACAATTATTAATGAAGGTGGCAAAATATTTCTTGCTATTGATATTATAAATTCAGGAGATCATTATATTTCACCTGAGGTTTCATTAGAACTTTATGATGAAAATGGAGTTTCGATGAAAAAAATTGAGGCTGGTAGAAAGGGTATATTTCCCACAACATCAACAAGATTTCGTGTAGATCTTGAAGGTATTGAAGGAAACAAAACTTACCAGGCAATAATTATTGCAGCAGGTAAAGACGATGATGTTTTTGGAATTGAATATACACTTTACTTCTAATTGTTTATTTAATTTACTTAACAAATATCTATCTCCAAAATGATGAATACAACCATCTTCATTTATCAGAACTTGAATGATGAGGAAACTATTAGTTACAATAATGTCTATTTTAATTTCGTGTACTGCTTATGCCGGTATCGACGGAATTGACGTATCTCTACTTAATGAAACAAAATTAGAAATTAAACCAGGAACTACTTCAAATATTGTAATTCAACTAATTAATAATTCAATCTCTGATAAAGAAATATTGCTAAAAATTAGTATGCCTAAAGGCTGGAATCAAATTATGAATTACAAATATGTTTTAACAAAAAAAAATAGCAAAACAAATAAAATTCTTAGTTTTCATATTCCGGGAACTACTCATGAAGGCACATATACTATTACTATTGAAGCTTTTGATAAGTCTGAAAATAACAAAATAGAAACACTAAATATCCCTATTTTTGTTCCTGCAAAATACGAAATCTTTGTGCAAAAAATTGACCCCCCAATAAATGTCTTTGCCGGTGATACTTTCAGGATTAAATACATGATACAAAATTTGTCAAATATTGATGTCAATATTGAAGCAATATTTTATAAAGCTGAAGTTGAAACCAGATTTTTTTCCTTAGCTCCGGATTCGTTTGTTTTCACCAATATATATGTTTCAACAAAAAAGAAAATTGAATATCACATCAGACAAAATGTGATATTAACAACTACGATTATTGAAGAACCTGAAACCCAAACTACCATTTCGCATATATATGATGTGATACCTTCTAATGAAAAAAAATTCGATCCATTTCAGCGTCTTCCAATTAAAGTTTCAGGCATATTAGTAAGCCACAATCAATTCGAAGAAAGAGGCTATATAGGTTTGTTTGATATTTCAGGAAAAGGTAGAATTTCTAATAAAAACAAAAGAACCTTAGGCTTCCGGTTTCGTGGTCCTAACCGAAGAGGAGAGCCGGTTTTGGGAACAAATGACTCCTATATGATGAAATTCACTTCTGTGAAAAACAATCTTATTTTGGGTGATGATAATTATTGTTTGACAGATCTGACAGAATCTTCGAGAGCCGGAAGAGGTGTGAGATTAGAACAAAATATCGGGAAACTTTCAATAGGAACATTTTTAAATTATCCCAGATTCTACCCTCACATAAAAAAAGTAATTTCTATTTATTCTAGTTACAATTATGCTTCAAAGTACAAATTGTCAGCTGGTTATCTGGTGAAAGATTTTGACGAAGGTAAATCTGCACATTTGATAAGCATATCAGGTAGTGCACGCCCATATTCATGGATTTCACTTGATTCGGAATTTGCAAATGGCATTGTTGACGGCAATTATACTAATGCCTATAAAGGAGATTTCAAAACTAATTATTCATTTTTCAGAACTTTCATTAATTTCACAATAGCAAACGAAAAGTTTCCCGGCTATTTCTCAAACACCAGGAACTTAGCCGGCGGTTTAAACATGAATATCAAAAAACGAACAAGTTTATCCTTCAATTATAATTCAAACTACTCAAATATGGCATTAGATACAATGTTTTCAAATGCTCCATATACAGAAAATATTACATCTACTTTAGGATTCAAATTCAATAAAAATCATAGCATTGGTTTTAGCATTGTTAAACGAAGTTCGCAAGATAGATTGGAGACAAAACTATTTGATTTTGAAGAAACTACAACGAGAATAAACTTTTCTAGCAGACTAAATAAATTTGAGTTAAGATTATCGGGTGGATATGGGATGACGAAGAATTTTCTTGAGAAAAACGAAGGCGAATCAATAAATATTACAAGAGCACGATTTTCACTTAAATATCAAATAACTGAGAAAATCGTTTTTGATGCCTTCCTGAATTATCATGCAAATCAGCGATTCTTAGTTCAAGATTTAAAGGATTTTTATTATGGTGGAGCAATAAACACAGAATGGGAGAAAGTAAGTCTTGTAGCAAGATATCAGAGCAATTATCAGATAGAAGAGTACTATAAAGACAGAAGTATTCTTGATTTTAGTTTTAATTACAGAATAAATTCAAAAAATAATATCTCAGCAGTTACATACTACAATTTAATTCGTAACTCTTATAATAACAAAGAGTTAAAAATATTAATCAGATATACCTATACTATAAATGTTCCTGTTTCGAGAAAAGGTAATATTGGGAGCATAAAAGGCCGGATAATTAATAATGGTGTTGAAAATATTGAAGGAATTGTAATTACCTATTGCGGAGACATTGCAATTACTGATAAAAAAGGACGATTTAAGTTTCCGCTTGTTAAAGCCGGAGAAGGGTATTTATTTATTAACGAATCAGAAATTGGATTGAATTCTATAGCCGAAACTCCAGGACCGTATAAAATAAAAGTGGTTTCAGGACAAGAAAACAAATTTGAAATTGCTTATACCAAATCGGCAAGAATTACAGGAAAAATTATTATTGAAGAAGACATAAACAAGAATAACAATGATTATGTGTCGGTTAAAGAAGAACTTGAAAATTTAATTATTGAGGCAAAAAAAGACAATGAAACTTTCCGGGTAATTACTAAACAAAATGGAGAATTTAGTTTTGAAGATCTGCGACCGGGAACATGGATAGTACAAGTTTATAAAACAGGATTGCCAAAAGGATACGAACTTATTGCCGACACTTATAATCTAACTTTATCAACAAAGCAGGAAAAAGTAATTAATGTAATGATAAAGAAAAAATCGAGAAAAGTAAAATTCCAGAATTCATTTAAAAATTTAAAAAAATAGAATGATGAAATCAAAACAAAATAAAATCCTAATATTATTAATATCATTTTTGATTTTGCAAGTAGCCAATATCACTCTTGGACAAAACCTGATTTCGGTGTCTAGCACAAGATTAAAATCTTTAAATTTTATACCCTCTTACCGTGCCGGACTGTCTCCAAATTTTCTTATTGATGATACGAAATGGATTAATTATTCAGTACTGGTGAAACAATCAGATCCTACATGTTCTATATCAGTTCAAATAATTTCAGGAACAATACCCGATGGAGTGAATATTATGGTGAAAGCAATGCCCTATGTTGGCTCAAGCCGCGGCAAGCATGGAATATCTATTGGCAAAATAAAATTGTCGCATGTACCACAAGTTTTGATTGATAATATTGGCACTTGCTATACAGGTATAGGAACAAGAGTTGGTCATCAGCTTATTTATACTGTTGACATTAAAGAATTTGAACAACTGAAATCAGGCACCCCGGCAATAAATTTACTCTATACAATTAGTCAATAATAATAAAATTCAAATCTGTTTTTATAATAAATTTTTATGCAAATAAGAAATTCAATATAATCTACAAGCAATTGTAAACTAATCAATTAAAAATATGTCTCAACATGCAAACTCGCCCAGACAAAAAATGATTGGAGTGATGTATTTAGTTTTAACAGCCCTTTTAGCTTTGAATGTGTCGAAAGAAACTTTGAAAGCATTTATTGTTGTAAACGAAAATGTTGAACAAAACAATGATCTATTTTTACAAAAAATCCAAAGTACATATAAAACATTCGAGCAAGATTACAATATAAACACAAACGAAGTTGCTTCATACTGGCTTAAAGCCCAAAAAGCCCGTTCAATTTCGCAAAAAATGACAGAGTATGTTAATTATCTTAAATATGATTTAATTTCGAAAATTGAAGAAATCTCAATTGACTCGGCAATGTCTATAGATTTAACAGCAATTGAGAAAAAAGATGATTATACTTTTCCAACCAATTATTTTATTGGAAATTCAGAAGACGGCTCGGCAGGAAGAGCAATTGAGTTAAAGGAAAAAATTATAAAGTTCAAACAAGAAATGTTAGAACTATTAGATCCAAAATATCACCATAAAATCCGTTTAGGGCTCGAAACAGATGGAGTTTATTATAATGCTGATAAAGAAATAGAAAATTGGGAAATGCACAATTTTTATTATTCAATTTTGGTGGCTGATATTGTTATTCTTAACAATATCATTACAGAAATATACAATACCGAATTCGATATAGTTAAAACTCTTTATGAAACAATAAGAGCAGAAGACTTTCATTATGATAATGTTAATGCAAGAGTAATTTCTGAGAGCAATTACATTTTCACCGGAGACAGCTACAAAGCCGAAATTGTAGTAGCAGCTTTTGATACAAGTCAGAATCCTGAAGCCTATTTCAAAATGGGGATAGATTCTTTAAAAATATCTCAAATCGAGCAAGCTTCAAAGCTTGAGTGCACACAAGGAAAAATATACGTAGATTTTCCTGCTCTTGCAGAAGGTACCCACAAATATGCCGGAATAGTAAGAGTTAAAAACAAAAACGGAGAAATAAATAATTACCATTTTTCCGATGAATATATTGTAGCAAGTCCATCATTAACCGTTTCGGCTACCAAAATGAATGTATTATATATTGGTGTAGAAAATAGTGTTTCGATTTCTGTTCCGGGCATTCCCACCGAAAATCTATTACCAAAAATATCATTCGGAACTTTAAAACAAAGTTCATGGAATAATGACTGGATTGCAGAAGTTTTGCCCGGATACAGGCAAGTTACAATTAGTGTGTCGGCTTTAATTAATGGAGTGTACAAAGAAATGGGAGTTCAGAGATTTCGTGTAAAAAAACTTCCCAACCCTACAGCTTTAGTTGCAAATAAAAATAAAGGCTTCATCGATAAAGAACTTCTAATTGCAGCCGGAGGAGTTATTGCAAAAATGCCGGACGATTTCGAATATGATTTATCTTTCAAGATAGTTTCGTTTATTATGACCATACAAAGAGGCTTTAATGTTCATCATTTTAAGGCAACAAATGAAAAATTCACTGAAGAAATGATTAAACAAATAATGACTTCCAATAGAGGACAAAATATTTTGTTTGAGGATATTATTGCTCAGGATCCTGTTGGAGATAAAAGACATCTTGCCCCAATTATTTTATCAATTAATTGAATCTTAAGCATATTTCCACAATATTGATTTTTATCGAAGGCTAAATTTATTCGTAGATTTTTCGTAAATTAGCCAAAAAATAAATTTATGCAACCGACTTTCATGAAACAAAACATTCAAATATCTGATTTTAAACTAACTAAATATAAATTACATATTAGCAATATTTCAAATATTGGGCACTTGGGTGCGTATATTAGTTAGTTACCTGCAAGGAGTAGAAGAGAATGAAAGACTAGATAATGTTATTGTTTTTATTTTTGCATTTATGAATAAATAATTTTTTGATTTGATATTTTTTTGATACATTTTATGAATATTTAAAACTTTTATTATGAAACGATTTTATTTTCTGCTGGGGAGTTTTTTTGTAGTTTGTTTTTCAGTAGTTTGTTGTTCTACAAAAAAAGTTGTGTATTATGAAAAAATAATTAAACATCAAGAAACAGAAGGAGGGGCTGAAATATATGACAAGGTGATTGTATATAAACTAAGCTCGAAAAAAGATTCAATTTGCTATTATAAAGATGGTAAGTTTGTAGGCGCAACAACTACAATAATTACTAAAACAAAATAATCATTTAAAAAAATGAATGTACTATAAAAGATTTACATCTATAAGATTGTTCGTCTTTTTATGATTTTATTCATGTGTTCTACTTTGTAAACAGTAAACTTTTTTCTCAATGCTTATTACAGTATTGTTTATTTATTTTTCTTTCTATAAATTAGTAGAATATAAGTAAATTAAACTTTGAAAACTTTCCTAAATAGTGTAAATGCATGAAATACAGTTGTGTGAGCAATGATAAATTAAAACCCAGCATGTAACACCCAAGAATATAAAAACAGCGTAAAACTACTGAGCCGGGCTCAGTAGTTCTTATATTCGTTGTTGAACTAAACCCAAGTTAGCGGTTTCATTAGGTAGGTCTTTCCTTTTATGCAGTTTTAACTATTTGAGTATTTTGGATAAAGGCTGAATTTCCATTGTATTTTTTTTACAATATTTCAGACAATTCTTGTACAGTAAATTCATTTTTTTTTCCATCTTTACATCTTTTAATAAATTAATAAAGATGATCTTACGAGATTATTACTGAATTAGTTGGTTTGGATTTAATTCAATATTGAATTCATTAAAAATTTAAAAAACAAGTTGATGACATTATTAATACAAAAAATAAAAACTTTCGATTTTAATAAAATAGTTCTTGTGATTGAAAAGAATGGTGAATAAGTATTAATATTATCAAAAGTTAATAATAAGCATAAACATGAAAAGAATAATTTTAATTCTGATAATAGGTATTCCAATCACAATTATGAGCCAATCTCTTGACTATCCTTTGATTAATAAGCAAGCTGTTATTGACACCTTTTATAGTGAAATAATTATTGATGAATATAGAAGTTTAGAAAAAATTAATAATGAGAAAACTAAAGCATGGATTGATCAACAAAACTCTTTAACAAATAAGATATTAAGAAAAGCAGCAAAGAAGTGTAATTCGAATATTGCAATAGACCGATATTCTTATACAAAATATGATAATCCAATAAAACAAGGCGACTATTATTTTAAATATGCATATTATAACAATTTTAGCGTTCCTGCTCTCTTTAGTCAGGAATTCTTAAAGGATGATCCTAAGATTCTTGTTGATCCCAATTTCATTTCTTCAAAGGATAATATATTACTTAAAGGATATTCTGTTTCAATGGATTCTGAATTATTAGCTTATCAATTTAGTAGAAATGGTAGTGATTGGGGAGAAATAAAGATTGTTAATCTAAAAACAAGAAATCATGGCAATGATCATTTAAAAAACATAAAATTTTCAAATATAGCATGGAAGAATAACGGTTTCTACTATTCTAGGTTTCCGGAACAAGGAATAGACAAAACTTTAGGACAAGAAATATATTATCATGAAATTGGTTATAATCAAAGCCACGACAAACTTATATTTAAACGTACAAACAATCCTGAAGCTCGATTTTCAGTCTTTACAACATCAGATGAGAGATTTCTGATTTTAAAAGAGGCTGATGAAAAGAAAGGAGTAATAAATATTTTTTACATTGATTATAATGCTGAATTACCAGCACTTAGACCTCTATTAATTAAATTAAGTAGTAATGAAAACTTGAATATTATAGATAACAAAGGAGATGATTTAATTGCGACTTCTTCGAAAGATAATAACAATGGCATGATTGTCAAAATAGAACCGTCTGATCCTAGAAAATGGAAAATTATAATTCCTGAATATGAATCTGCATTATTATTAAAAGTTAAATTGTTAAAGGATAAAATAATTGCCGTATATCAGGCAAATAGAAAACAACGAATTGTATTTTTTGATTATCAAGGAAATATACTTCATACAATGCAATTGCCTTTTGGGTTTGCATCAAGTGGATTTAATGGTGAAAAAACTGACAAAAAGTTATTATTTTCTTATTCAGGTTATACTCAACCTAAAACAGTATATGTGCTTGATACTGAAACTTTTGAAATAAAACCTTATAGTACTACAATTGTGAATTTTGATTATACACAATTCGAAACAAAAGAACTAGAATATGAATCATTCGATGGTACAAAAGTTCCAATGTTTATGATATACAGTAAAGAATTAAACCTTTCAAACAAAAATCCTATATTATTAAAAGCTTATGGTGGTTTCGGAAGTATTGTAACTCCAGCATTTAATCCTGGAATAGTACATTTTTTAAAGAAAGGAGGAATATTTGTTTTTGCTAATATTAGAGGTGGTGGTGATAATGGAAAAGAATGGGCCAAGAAAGGTAGAGGAAAAAATAAACAGAACTCATTTGATGATTTTATTGCAGCAGCAGAATTTCTAATAGATAACAATTATACAAGCCCAGATAAGCTTGCAATTACTGGAGCATCAAATGGCGGACTAGTAGTTGGAGTCGCAATTACCCAAAGGCCAGAATTATTTAAAGTAGCAGTACCTGTTGTTGCACCTTTAGATATGTTAAGGTTTGAAAAATTTACAATAGGCCATTATCATGGGGATGAATATGGGAGTATTCACGATTCTATTGGATTTATCAATTTGCTTTCTTATAGTCCATTACATAATATTAAAAATAATATTGATTATCCGGCTACTTTGATAATGACATCAGAAAATGATGACAGAGTACCACCATTACATTCTTATAAATTTGTAGCAAAACTTCAAAATAGGGCTGCACAGAAAAATCCTATTTTACTTAGAGTAGAAAAAGGAGCAGGACATTATGGTGCTACTGGTAGTTTTAAAAAACATCTTAAAGAAGAAGCTGATATGTATGATTTTATTTTGTATAACCTGATAAAACAGTAACTATGTCGAAAAGACAAAACTATGAGCATAGATCTTACGAATTTTTTGCCGAATTAGCTGGTTTGGATATAGTTCAATAGCAAGTGCAATTGTTAGAAAACTTGGTGTTATAATCTGGACAATGATAATGAAAAAAGTTCCATATAGTCCACCCAAAGAATATCTGTTTCTTGACAAAAAAAGAAAATTGAAATTAGTGTCAAGAATAAAAAAAATATTGCTAAATTTGAACTCAAACCAGAAGATGTTGGATTTAATAAAAAAATGATTATAAATAATATAGGTTGACATTAGTCCAGATTAAAATAAGAAATAACAATGGGTTCATTTTCTGAATTATACATATCTGATTATCCTGTTTTTTCAATAAAGAACAGTTATTACCAGGATGTAGTTAATCTTATCTTCTTGAAGTCAGATTATCATGAATTTGAAAGACCTTTAAATGAGCGAAATAAAATAACTTGGGGAGATGCTTATTCGAACGAAAAAGAAATCGAACTTGTTAAATCATTCTATTCCACTGCCAAAATCTGCTTGGAAAGATTAGAGTTATTTGGTGTTTCCTACAAAAAAGCCAAACTTGACTTTGAACATGCTTTGCAAAAAATTAGAGAAGACGATCTATATGTCTTCACTTCAGATAAAAAGATTTCTTTCGAATTATATTTGAGTAAAATAAAGAGTATCATTGAATCTAAAGAGAAGCGTTATGAAAATAATTATAATGATTTCGATGATTACCTCCATGAAAATGAACTTTTTATTGAATATCAATCAATTGAGTTAGGCTTATGGTCAATTCTTTCTGTGGTTGATTCTGATAGCAAAATTGAATACAATCTTACAAATATTATTGAAGGAGGATGGATAAGTGAGAAGCCAAAACAACTTATTAATACTGAAAAAATTATTGTTTTAACGGAAGGGAAAATCGATACTGAATTTTTGAAAATCTGTATAAATTATTTCTTTCCGCATTTAGATGGTTATTATCACTTTATGGACTTTGAGAATTCAAGATATGAAGCTAATGCTTCAAGACTTGTTCATACTATCAAATCATTTGTAGGGTCAGGGATTAAAAATCTCATCATTGCTCTTTTTGATAATGACTCTGCAGCAAAGAAAGAAATTAAAAACTTAAAAAAAGTAAAATTGCCAGATAATATTAAGGTTTTGCAATATCCAGAAATTGAATGGGCTAAAAACTACCCAACTATCGGACCAACAGGAATTGAAAGTATGGATATTAATGGATTGGCAGGAAGTATAGAAATGTATTTAGGACAAGATTGCTTAATTGAAAATGGAGAATTTATTCCAATCCAATGGACAGGATATATGGATTCAATTGATAAATATCAAGGGGTAATTCTTAAAAAAGAAGAAATACAAAAGTTGTTTAGGAAAAAAGCGAAAGAATTTGATAAATCTAGTTTTAATATAAACAATTGGAAAGAACTGATCTCAATTATTGAACTGATTAATAATGCATGGAAATAAATAACGACACCATAATCGAGTAGGTACTGATGGTCAAATGACCTCCGGTGCACCTCTCTCAATCCCGAAAATCGGGATACAGGTCTTGTACTTAGCGGCTCATTAAGCAAAAGAAAATTTGAGTTGATTCTCTGATGGCATATCTCTCCGGGATTTTTTGAATATTTGAAAAAAGGATGTGGTAGCCCCTTTCAATTGTGGCTATTTAATAGATTTTTGCAATACTTTTCTTGTTTTCTTGCTCGGAATGATTGCTCACCAAAAGCATTTTCTGATTTTGCCTAATATTTCAGACAATGCTTTTACCGTAAATTCATTTTTTTCTCCATCTTTACAGCTTTTAATAAATTAATAAAGACGTTCTAATAAGAATATTACCGAATTAGCTGGTTTGGGTTTAGTTCAATAGAACATACACTAAAGTTGATCATAATTAGAAAAACAAAAAATGAATAGAATATTATCATATATATTTTTAATTCCAATACTCAGTTTTGGACAAAGTTACCAAGGCAAAATAGATTCCATCATAGGTGCAAAGTTTGACAATGGTCCAGCAGTAAGCGTTTTGATTTCAGATAATTTCATCCCTGAATACACTAAAATCAAAGGAAATTCTAACATAGAACTTTCATACTCGGCTAATAAGTATAGCAAATTTAGAATAGGTTCTGTAACTAAGCAATTTACTGCGATAGGGATTTTAAAATTACAAGAAGAAGGTCTATTGAATTTGTCAGATAGCATTCAAAAATATTTACCGGAATTTCCAGTTAAAAATAAAACAATTACTATTGAACACTTATTAACTCATACATCAGGAATAAAGGAAATAACAGAATTAGATGTGTTTTTTAAACAGCTAATGAAGAATGGCTCCCATCCCGATTCTCTTGTCAATTACTTCAAAGACTTTCCTTTGGAATTCGATCCAGGGGAAAAGTTTAGTTATAATAATTCAGGATATCATTTATTGGGATTAATTATTGAGAAAGTAAGTGGATTAAAATATGACAAATACATTAAAACAAACTTATTGGATGTTGCCGAAATGAGTAATACGCAAGCTGATAACAATTTTACATTAATTGAGAATAGGGTGTCAGGTTATGAAAATAGTCCAATTGGAATTGGAATTGTAAATGCGTCCTACATCGATATGTCTATTCCTTTCTCAGGCGGAAATTTACTATCAACTACCGAGGATTTGAATAAATGGTATAAAGCATTATTTAGCTATAAAATTGTTACAAAGACTAACTTAGACAAAGCACATAAACCTTTTCAATTGAACGATGGCACTTATTCTAATTATGGATATGGATGGTTTATTGATACTCTGCAAAATGAAAAAATAATTTCTCACGAAGGAGGAATTAATGGCTTTTTATCAAGTGTTTGGTTCGTTCCTTCTTCTAAAATACTAACAGTGATATTATCAAATTGTAGTTGTAATCCAACTGTAAACCTTGCAAAAAAGATTACTGCTTATGCTATTGGAAAACCTCTTGCTGAAATTAAAAAATTAAAAATAGAAAGTGGAATATTAAGAAAGTATGCAGGAACTTATCTAATGGATGGAGAGAAGTGGACAATTTCAATTAAAGATGGAGACCTGTATTTCAAATTTGAAAATGGAAATGGTCATCCTATTTATGCTAAAAGTAAAAATGAATTTTTTGCGGAGGATTGGGATTCAAAATTTATGTTTTTTGAAAAAGATGATGGAACCATTGAATTCCAATTTATTTATCTTGAAGAAAAAATAGTTGGAACGAAAGAATAACAGAGCAACACCCTCTAAGAATATAAAAACAACAAGAAAATACTGAACCGTGCTTAGTCCTGATGAAAAATCGGGAATTTTGGAGAGAGGCAGAATTTCCGGTTTGTCTTCTAACTTTCAGGTTAATATTGATAGTGATTATTTCCATTTGGCGATTTTCAGTAATGATTGCTCACTAAAAGCCATTTTTCCATTTTGTTCAATATTTCAGACTATTCTTTTACAGACAATTCATTTTTTTCGCTATCTTTACTTCTTTTAATAAATTCATAAAGATGATCTTACGAGATAAATACTGAATTAGCTGGCTTGGATTTAGTTCAACACAAAATAGTGCATTTGGCAAATAGTACTATCCCGAAAGCTTTCGGAAGATGATAGCAATAAATAGACATGGTAGTAAATTGAAAAATTGGAGCGTCGAAACACCAAACGACTTATATTCAGAATGTTGTAGCCATTTTTAGTCAATTAAATAATACTGATGATAAACTTAGAAGATTTAGAATTTAGGAAATTAGACCTAAAGGGATTAAAAATATTAGTAGAATGGGCTGAAAATGAAGGATGGAATCCTGGACCTCTTGATGCAGATGTGTATTGGTCAACAGATACTAATGGTTTTTATGGCATATATTTCAGTGGAGCATTAATTGCTGGAGGAGCAATTGTTTCTTATAATAAAGAATTTGGGTTCATGGGACTTTTTATTGTTAAACCTGAATTTAGAACATATGGAATTGGCAGAAAACTTTGGCATCATCGACTTAATCTATTAATTGATAGGCTAAATAACAATGCTTCAATTGGGATGGATGGTGTTGTTGAGATGCAATCTTTCTATGAAAAAGGAGGATTTAAAATTGAGTTTAAAGATGAACGATATGAAAAAACAGGAATGAAATTTAATCTTGATCCTAATGTTTTTGTAATAAAAGATAGAGACTTCCATGAAATTTCAAAATACGACAAACAATGTTTTGGCTTTTTAAGACCCAAGTTTTTAAAACCATGGATTAATCTTCCTGGAAACATAACTTTTAAATATGTAGAAGGAAATAAATTAAGAGGATTTATCATTGCTAGAAAAGTTTCAAACGGATTTAAGATAGGTCCTTTATTCTCAGATAATAAAAAAGTTGCAGAAGAATTATATAAAGCCTGTTTAAATTCTGCAATTGGAAAACCAGTTTATATTGATATTCCAATGATAAATCAAGAAGCTGTTCAAATTGTAAAAAGATTTAATGCAAAATATATATTTGAATGCGCTAGGATGTATTATGGACAACCTCCTCAAATTAATATTCATAAAGTTTATGGAATTACTTCATTCGAATTAGGCTAAAAAAATGTCCACAACATCTAAGAATACTAAAACAACAAGAAAATACTGAACCGTGCTTAGTCCTGATAAAAAATCAGAATTGAACTAAGGTCAAGCCAGCGAGCTTAATGTGAAGGATTTAGCTCATATATATTTTTAATAATTTGGAGATTTCGGTAAGAGATGGAGTTTCCGGCTTGTTTTCCGGTAAAAAGTCTTTTTTGCATTTTGTCCAATCCTGATTTTTCATCGGGATTCATTTTTTTTCTTCATCTTTACATATTAAATGAATAAAGATGAGCTTACGAGATTATTTCTGAATTAGCTGGTTTGGGTTTTGTTCAACACCCAAGAAAATAAAACACACAAAAACTACTGATTCCCCAATGAAAAATCAGGATTGAACTAAGGTCAAGCCAGTGTATCTATTGTGTAGGACTTTTGCTATATGTAGTTTTCCTAATTTGAGATTTTTTCTCTAATATTTCAGACAATTCTTCTACTATAATACTCCCCAAAATTCGGACAGTTGTTTAATGATTGCCATTTTAATAAAATGTAAAACTGTTCCGTTTATTTCCTGTATATGGATATATACGGAACAATCTATTCCGTATATATCTTATATTTGCAGATAAACGGAATTCGATTATGATAAAAAGTAGTTAGTGAGAATAATAGTGAGCAAACTAAAATTGAATCGCTTCCTGAAAATATTAATAAAAAGATGTGTTGATTTATGTGGTGGCTCTCAGAAAACCTTAAACATAAATGCATTTCTGATAGTTTTAGTAGTCATATTGATGAGTACTCTTTCCTGTAAAAAAGATGATGAGGTAAAAACAATTACAAGAGCTGATTATTTGGGTAATTATATAGGAGTAGAAACTAATTCATGGGGTGGCATGTCTACAGCTAGCTTTAATATAACAGAATCATTGAAAGGTCAGTCCAATGTCATAATAAATGGAGTCACAAGGTATGGGAAAGTGGAGGGATATGTAAATGATAAATTTATATATTTTGATGAACAATCATTTCAGATTGATTATAATTCTCCTGGCGGATATAATGTAAAATATACTGCAGTTTATTATGGGTCTGGAGAATTAGATATTATTAATAAAAAATTAAGACTAGAGTATATAGAAAAACAAGTTTTTGATGATACTACCTATGTTTTTGAGTGGATAACAGTTGGCAATAAACAATAGTAAGAGAAATTGAAAAATAAAGCCAGCCCATAATCGAGTAGGCGGCTGATGGTCAAAAGACCTCCTGTACACCTCTAATAGCTCTGCTAAGCCTGCCGAAGTACCACTAAGCGTACGAGTCTTCCCGATAAGAAATCGGGACAGGCTGAACTTAGCGGTTCATCAAGCAAAAGAAAATTTGAGTTGATGTTCTGATGGCATATCTCTCCGGAATTAAAGGGGAAAAGACAAAAATACTTTGCGAGCTTACAGAATTCTTTTATTTTTGCAATGGTATTTTTAATTTAAATTAATGTATAGCAAAGTCAAACAATATTAGAGTATGAACCAATCTAAACAACAGAAATATACACATGTTTGCAAGAATAAATTTAGAAACTTTAAAAAACCAATTGATTACATTATTTAACAAAAGTTCACCATATTCCCGTGAAAATGGAAATAATAGTTACCCAACTAATAAAAAAATAAGAGGAAGTTTCCTCTTACACAGATGTTAGCAAAAATTAGAACAAGAAAAAATAGAATGAATATTAAACCAATAGTTTTAATTACTTTCTCATTTATACTCAGTTCATGTCATGCGCAAAAAAGCATGGATGACGTTGAAAAACAAATACAAAAGTTAAAATTGAGCTACCACTTTTTCGAGTTGGAAGAAAAGATAAAAATCATAGAAGAACAAAATCAAAACAATATTCAAGCACAAATTCTAATTGCTGATTGGTCACATTTTATAATGGATTTTGAGAAAGCTGATAGCTTATATGCGGCAGTATTGAAAAGAGATTCTACAAATATTGCTGCAATCAATGGTAGAGCATTGATTGCATTGGACAACGATCAGGTGGAAAGATCACTTGAGCTAATGAAAAAGGCGATTAAGATTGATTCAAAACACAGTATTTCATGGGTAAATTATTCAAAAGTATTGCTTGAAATCAGAAACAGTGAAGGAGTCATCACAAGCTTGAACAAAGCAATTGAGTGCGATTCTCTTAATGCGGAAGCCTATGCAAGAAAAGGCTTTTATTATGCAGCTCTTAGGTATGACATTATAGAAGGTGCGAAATATTTTAACAAAGCTATTGAGATAAATCCATATAATAAAAAGGCCCATCACTATTTGGGAAGAGGGTATTCCCCAAGCAATTACAACGATGATAAACCCTTATCAGATAAAACACTTATAAAAGTTGACAGTCTACTCACTATAAACCAATTCGAATCTGCCCATGTGCTTATCTCAAATCGTTGCTCAGAAAACAGCAACAGTTTACAAAGCTTGAAACTAAATGCAGCTTGTGAATTTCATGTGGGTAATTATCGAAAGACAATTAAATGCGCTTTTAAAATTTTAGAATTAAAACCAAACTATGGTTTGGCACACTATTTTATTGCTGAATCCCTGAACCAACTTGAGTATGAACATAATATTCTAATGAAGAAATTTCTGGGTGAATATGAAAAGAAACAAGCCCCAGCCACAAACCCATTTTTGGAGGATGTTTTCATCAACTACCACAAATGCGATAGTGGCCTTCAAAAAATCATAAGAATTAACACTGCTCCATTTAGTGGTTTTTTGGAAGCACTTGCTCATTCAGATGCGACAGTTTATTTTATGGATTTCCACCATTTGATGTTTGAATGTCCTCATTTAGCTGACAAAAGAGGTACAAGGGCTGTTGACTTCAGATTAGCTGATGACATCAAAGGGCAAGGTGGTTATCACATGAATAGTAACAAGCTTCAACAGAATAAAGTGGCTTATGGAATGTTTAACGTAGCTTTTCACGAATTTGGACACCTGATTCAATGGTTGTTCACTTATGAACAGAATACTGAAATAATGCGTTTATATACCAAATCAAGAATAGAAAAGCACACTCTTGATTGGTATGCTGATATGAATATGCAGGAGTACTTTGCACAAGGCGTTGAAGCGTACCTGTCTGAGCAAAAATTGCCCGGTCAATCCAATACAACAAACAACACCAGGCAAGAACTTTATAAGAAGGATCTCGATCTGTACAAATTCATTGAATCGTTGCTGCATCAAGAGTCTTATCAAAAACATATTGTTCAGGGCTTGATTGTTAAGTCGTGGTACACGAATTCTGATGAAGATGCCCTAACAATTCTGGAAAATGCTCTTGCAAAATATCCGTACAACTCTGAGTTACTCATTGAGTTGGGAATATTGTATAGAGAAAAATCTGATTTTAAAAATGCAAAGGAACTTCATTCCCAAGTAACACAGCTTTTCCCAACCAACTTACAAGCTCACCTTGAATTAAGCTATGACTTTTTTCTGGAAGGTGAAAACAAAAGAAAGGCTACTGAAATCCTACTATCATTGAAGCATGATAAAAAATTTGATGCCAAAATGTATCGATTTTTAGGGTACTATTATACTGAGATGGCTGAATATACCAAAGCAATCATGAATTTTGAAATTACTATTAAAATGGAGCCTTTTCCCGATCCTTATGAGATATCTTTGCCAGATGTCTTTTTCTTGTTGGCAAAAGCACAACTAAAAATCGAAGACTTCCAATCTGCTGAAAATAATTTGATGAAAAGCCTCGATATTAACAGAGGACGTGGAGAAACATACGCTGAGTTGGCATTTGTAAATCAACAATTAAACAAGAGGAAGCAAGCAACTAATTATTTACAAACTGCTATGCAATTAGATCCAACAAATAAACGTATTTTAGAAATTGAAAAAATCTTAAAAGGACAAGAGTGAAGAAATTAATCATGATCACAATATTACTTTCAGCCTTTTTTTCTACATCGCTGAATGCTCAAACCAAACAAGATTCATTAGAGGTGCTTGAAACAGTAAGCTTGTATAATCAAGGGTGGTATGAAGGAGACTCTACAAAAATGAGCAAAGCTCTTCACCCTGAACTGGTTAAAAGAATGATTCAAAAATATAAGGACACAGGAAACGACATTATTTCTGACTTATCCTACAATATGATGATGCAATATGTGATTGCTGGATATGGGAAACATACACCAAAGGAGAAACAAAATGACACTGTTACCATTTTAGATATTTATGGTGATATTGCCACATTAAAAGTAGATTCCTATGAGATAGTGGACTATTTGCAATTGGCAAAGTTTGATGAAAAATGGAAAATCATCAATATTTTATGGACTATGAAACCCTATGATAGTGAAAAATAACTTTTGCTAATCGAGTAGGCGGCTGATGGCAAAATAGCCACCAGTGCACCTCTCACAGCTCTGCTGAGCCTGCCGAAGTACCACTAATCGTACGGGTCTTGTACTTAGCGGTTCATTAAGCAAAAGAAGTTTCGAGATAACTTCTTTGTCTCAGTTCCCTTAAACGTAACTTTTAGCTCAGCCACTGCTTCACAGCCTCAAGTATGTTTTAAATTCACATCAACGCCTAATGTTCAGTCCTTCAGTAATCTGTGAGTCTTCCGAACTTGCCCGTTTAATTAGGGTTCAGCTCGTTTCCATACCTAATATGATTTCTGCTGACTTCTCGGCTCATAGAAAACTAATCTATTCCGAGACCTCCCCAGGTAAAAACGCTTTCCTTCGTCCGATGCCTGCAGTATCTACTATCTGAAATTTGTTGGTCAGAGGCTTTGCAAAGATGCGATGCCCTGAGCTTGTCGAAGTGTTGGATATACCGGAGCAAGCTGACCCCCTCCGAGCGATAAAAAAAATGTTGTTTTTCTGAGTGAAATTTGTCTGTCATTCCGGCAGATGTTGACCCCTTTTTTGCGGCGGCGGCTT
>Ga0233431_1002837_pt1 | contig 22789 bp, 21 predicted proteins | sample SI_118_April2016_FD_179867 | JGI IMG/M metagenome (GOLD analysis project Ga0233431, IMG submission 179867) | Seawater microbial communities from Saanich Inlet, British Columbia, Canada - SI_118_April2016_200_MG | ecosystem: Environmental > Aquatic > Marine > Inlet | place: Canada: British... | reverse complement strand
GTATTTACAGAAGATTGCTCAAGTATTTGCATGGTTTCTCTAGGTTGTCATCGGCTCTTATGTGTTTTTTCATTGTTTGTATTATAGTTGTGCCTTTGGCTGGATTTGTGATTCTTTTGGCTAGGGAAGGGATCGATATGTATGAGACTATTTCTGAAAAAATTGCTTCTGGTTCATTGGATTTTTTGTTTAAATGGGAGGAAGGTGGTTGGTTTTTTGATATAAAGGAGCAGATTAAACCTGTTATTGATCTTGATGCTATTAATTTAAAAGAGATGGTTATTGGAGCTGCTCAGAATGTGAGTTCGTTCCTGGTTTCGCAAAGTGCTTTGATTTTGAAGAATCTTGGAGCGATTCTTATTCAATTTATGATCATGCTTCTTTCTATGTTTTATCTGTTTAAGGATGGGGATATGATAATTGAGAAGCTTACTATCTTAAGTCCAATGCCAAAAAAGTACGAAGATCGAATCATAGCTAGGATGGATGAGACTATAAAGGCTATAGCTTTTGGAGTTTTCTTGACTGCTATTATTCAGGGAACTATTGCTGGAATTGGTTATGCTATCGCTGGTGTGTCTAATCCTGTGTTTTGGGGAGCTGCAACTGGTTTATTCTCTTTGATTCCTATGGTTGGCACTGCTGCAATATGGTTTCCAGCAGCGGTGATCACTGGCTTGTCTGGTAATATTCCAGGCGGTATTTTCTTGGGATTATGGGGATTGTTCTTGGTTGGAACTGTTGATAATTTGGTTCGACCATATCTGATTGGTGGAAAATCTCATATGTATCCACTTCTGACTTTCTTTGTTGTTTTGGGTGGAATTCTTACTTTTGGTTTGAAGGGTTTGATTTTTGGACCGTTAATCTTGGTTCTTTTGATGACGTTGCTTCATGTGTATGAACTTGAGTATAAAAACGTTTTGGAAAAATAAATTTTTAACTTAAATATTACTATGAAAAAATCAAGAATTAAAATGGACCAAGTCCCATTTCTTGGAGTACTTTTTTTGTTTGCCGGGTTTTCTCTGTACGGAATTCTATCATTCAATTCGTCTCTGACGGATTATAATGATGATATGCATGCATCTGTGCTTGTGGCGGCCGAGTTGGCCCCTGAGTATTATACTTTTGAAGCCTTTTCTGATGAGGAGATTTTTGCAGATGTGACTGGAAGTCATCAAAACTCTGTTGCTATTGCTTACTTCAAGCAAGAAGGATTTATTGGTGGATATTCTGATGGGACTTTCAAGCCTGAAAGTGGAGTTAATCGTGCTGAGGCTGCGAAAATCATCAATGAAGTGATCTCTTTTGATTTCAATGGTGGAGTTTATGAAGATTGTTTTCCTGATTGTAATGATCTGTGGTTTGAAGCTTATGTATGTGCTGGAGCTGAGCAGGGATGGGTTGGTGGATTTAGTGATGGAAAATTTTATCCAACATATTCTGTGACAAAAATACAGGCTCTCAAGATGGCAATTTTAGCTTTGGATCTGAATGTGCCTTCTTCTGTCACGGCAAAGCCTTATGGAGATGTTGATTTGGGTACTTGGATGACTCCTTATGCTGCATATGCAAAGAATAATAATGTTGTGACTGGATCATTATTTTATCCTGATGAGGAATTGAATAGAGCGAGCTTTGTTCAGCTGCTTTATGATGTGATTATGTCTCAGTAGGCGAAGTTATGTTCTGAGGTGGGGCCGTGCGTCGTGGCGTCGCGGCGGGGGTGGAGCGGTTTTTCTACAGCTCTGAATCGATTGCTGCTTTGAACGCTTCAAATCCTTGAGCTCCGACGATTGTTTGATTGTTGATTGAGAAGCTTGGAGTTCCAGAAAGTCCTTTTGATGTTGCTTCTGCTATGTCTTTTTCGATCTGTGCGTCGAATTTTGCAGATCCATTTTCGTAGCAGGTCGTGAATTCATTTAGGTCGAGCTCAAGTTCTTCTGCATATGTAGTGAATTGAGCCTGAGTGTCTTCAGCGTATGACCATTGATTCTGGTATAAGAAGATTTTGTCATGCATCTCCCAGTAGTTTTCCTGTTCTCCTGCGCATCTTGCTGCGTAGGCAGATGGTTTTGCTTTTGAATGAAAACTTAGAGCCATGTCTTTTACCAGATATTTTACTTTGCCAGTTGCTATGTATTCATCTTTTATAGATGGGAATGTGTTGAAGTAATATCTTTGGCAGAATGGGCATTGGTAGTCTGTATATTCGATTATTGTGACTGGAGCGTCTTCATCGCCAAGAATGTAATAGTCTTCGTCTGAAGATGATGGAAGGTCTGCTAGATCAACTTTTTCTACAACTTTGTCTGCTCCTGCGGCGAGGACGTTTGCATTGCAATCATCTGCAGTACAAGTTCCTCCAGTCAGATTTCCTGTTGCGTATCCTATGATGAAAGTCAGAAGTCCTATAGATAGAAGTTTCCAATAGTTAGCTGTATTTGCTGATGTTTTTTTTGGTGCCATATATGGGGTGGTTAGAAAATGTTTAAGTTGTATTTTGTATACAGAGAATTTATTGAATTTGCAAGATAGCCCATATCTCCTGTCAGCATTCCAATTGCTAGAACTATTAGGAGTAGGGTCATTATGATGCGGAAGATTTTCGCGAATGTTCCGGTTTTTCCTGTGAGGGCTGAGGTTTTGGTTGCTACAATTGCTAACACTAGAAACGTGAGACCCATACCTATTGAATAACTTGTAAATAGGAGGATTCCTTGTGTTGCGCTGGTTTCTGATAAGGCGAGTGTGAATATGCTTCCGAGGACAGGGCCGTAACATGGACTCCATCCGAATGCGAAGACGACTCCTGCCAGAAGTGATTTTAGTGGAGAGATTTTTGTGAGCGATTTTTGTATGTTTGTGTTGCCGATTTTTGTGATGCGGCGTTCTTTTAATAGTGCGCGGATTTTGATTAGGCCTGAAGTTTGGATAGCGAAGATTAAAATTATTATTCCTCCGATTATTTCGATTGTTCTTTTGTGTGTGAGTAGAAATTGTCCTAGAGATCCAACGACTGCTCCGAATATGAAAAATACTACTGTGAATCCGAGTGTGAATAGGATTGCGTGGAGGATTGGGCTGCGTTTCTGGTTGCTGATGTATGCGAAATAAGCTGGGATTACAGGAAGGATGCATGGTGAGAAAACGGATACTATGCCTGCTAGGAATGCTATGAAGAAGTTTGTTTGCATGTGTGTACTATATCTGTTTTTGGCGTTTTTTCAATTTTATTGTGTTTGTTTTGATCAGGAATAGTGTTGTGCCTAGGATGAGGGTAAGGATTAATGGAATGATTATGGTTGTGAAGGGGAGGGATTCAGGGGTTGGGTTGGTTTCTGGTGTTTTTGTGGCTTCTGTTTCCGCCGTGGTTTCCGTTTCCGCGATTTTGAAGTCGAGGAGTTTGAATGTGTTTTCGTTGTTAGTTTTCTCGGTCAATAGATGTGTTTTTGTTTCTGGTTTAAGAAGGAGGACTGCTGTTTCGAAGTTGAGGATTTCTTCTTCGAAGATGATGGTTAGGGGTTTTTGCGTTGTTGTTTCTGTGATTGTGAATGTGAACTCTTGAGCGATTTCTGGGGGTTGGGTGATTTGTCCTTCTAGTGCGTAGTAGGTTTGATTGGGCTGGTTTTTTGTTGGTGTGGTCCAGGTGTAGGTTTGTTTTGTTCCGGTCGGGGAGAGGATTGTGATGAGGGAATAGGAGAGTCCTTCTTGGGTTGGGCCGTATTGGAGGAAGGTTATTGGTTTGGGGTTCGATGCTGGTGTCTCGAGTGTTGTTTCTGGTGCGAAGATGCGGACTTGGTCGCCTTGGTTGTTGAGATTTAGGGCGGATTCTTGCTTTGTGATGATGTGGAACTGGTTTGGTTGGAGGATCGTTGGGTTTTCGATGGTGTATGGTTTGCTTCCTCCTTCTTCGTCGTCGATCGTGTAGTTCTGGAGGTTTATTGGATCTGGGCCGAGGTTTGTGATCTCGATCCATTCGTTTGTGGTGTCTTTGCCTTCTGGGTTTGGGTGGATTTCTGTTATTTGGAGCATGTTTTCACTCTACATTCACGACCTTACAAAAAACTTAAATTTTTCTAAATTTTTTGTTGGTTCGAGAACTTATGACAAAAGCTCTGTTAGAGCTCTGTTCTTCCAGACTTTTAATTGACTTTCCACCTCTTTCCAATTAAATTGAGCGTGCACGAAGAAGGAAAATTGAGTGCTTTGTTGACAAGAGGAAAAATAAGACAATTACAGATGAAATTTCTTAATTAAAATTACAAGTTAATAATAAAAATCAGGGAAAAAGAAAAAAGGATTTTTGATTCCGTGGATTAATAACGATTTAAGGCAAATTTTATTTTAGATTTCTGTAGGGTCTTCTGTTCTCGGTCAACAAGAGAATAGTATTTTTTAAAACTAAAAAAATGACACTACTAACTACAGTAATCATTGCCGTTGTCGGTCTGGCTGCGGGTGGGTACGGAGGATTCCTTTATAGGAAGCAGATCGTTGAGGAGAAGAAAAAGGATTTGGCGGCAAAGGCGGAAAAAATTCTTGCAGATGCGAAAGGGAAAGCAAACGAGGTTGTTTATGAAGCGAAAAATGAGGCTTTCAAGCTTCAAGATGAATCTAAAAAGGATGAGCAGAGAAGGCGTGAACAGTTGACCAAGGTAGAAGAAAGGTTGGCGAAAAAAGAACAGTCTTTGGATGATAAATCCGAGAATGTTGAGAAGTTGAAAGGGGAGCTTGAGGACAAGGTTACTTCTATAAAGAAGCTTCGTGAAGAGGTTGAATCGATTCACAAAATGCAAGAGGTTCAACTAGAAAAAGTTGCGGCTATGTCGAAAGAAGAGGCTAGAGAAGTTCTTCTTAAAAAGGTAGAAGAGGATGCAAAACAAGATATTGTATTTACTATCAAGAAAGCTGAAGATCAGCTTAAAAAAGAAGCTGATGGGAGAGCGAAGTTTATTATCGCGGAGGCAGTTCAAAGATATGCTGCTGAGACGGCCTCAGAGTCGACTGCGACTATCGTGAATCTTCCGAATGATGATTTGAAGGGTCGAATTATTGGTCGTGAAGGGCGAAATATTAATACTTTCGAACAGATTACTGGTATCGATGTAATTGTAGATGATACTCCTGGATCTATTGTGATCTCTGGTTTTGATCTGGTTCGACGTTATATTGCGAAGATTTCGCTTGAACGTTTGATTGAGGATGGACGAATTCATCCGGCGAGGATCGAGGAGACTGTTGAGAAAGTGAAAGATGAGGTTAATGTTCTTATTAAAGAGCTTGGTGAAAAGGCTGTGATTGAATGTGGAATTGCAGGTTTCCATCCTAATCTCGTTAAGATTCTTGGAAGACTTAAATTCCGTGTTACTCATGGACAAAATGCTCTTAAACATAGTATGGAGGTTTGCTTTATTGCTGCGAATCTTGCGGAAGAACTTGGAGCGGATGTTTCTGTGTGTAAGAGAGCGGCTTTGCTTCACGATCTTGGGAAGGCTGTTGATCATGAAATTCCAGGTCATCATGCAAAGATTGGAGCAGACATTGCTTCTAAATTTGGTTTACCAAAAGAAGTTATTCAAGCCATCCAGTCTCACCATGGAGATCCTGAACCAGAATCTGTTGAAGCTCAGATAGTCTATGCTGCGAACCAAATAAGTAATGCTCGTCCTGGTGCTAATAAGGACAATTTGGATTCATATATCAGACGTTTGGCTGAACTGGAAAATGTTTGTAGTGGTTTTGATGGAGTTGAGAAGACATTTGCTGTCCAGGCTGGTACTGAGGTCAGAATCTTTGTTACTCCGAAAGAAATTGATGATCTTGAATCTGTGAAACTTTCACATTCTATTGCTAGAAAGATTGAATATGATCTTCAGCATCCTGGTCCTGTAAAAGTTAATGTGATCCGAGAGACTAGAGCGGAAGCGTTTGCTGAGTAGTAGAGAAAAAAGATAATTTTGATACTCGTATCGAACTTTTGTTGAAATCTTGGGTTGAATTTGTGCCAAACTCAAAAAAGTAGTACAATCTCTTTTGGTATTTTTTAACCTTATTTCTATGAAAAAGCTTATTGCTTTTTTGGCTGGAGCGTTCATGCTCTCTGTGAGTTTGCTTCCTGCCGGTGCGTTTTTTAACGATGTGGCTCAGGACGCGTTTTATTATGACGCGGTAAATTATTTGAGCGAAGAGGGGATTGTTACTGGGTATACGGATGGTAGTTTTGGATACGATCTGCCTATCAATCGGGCTGAACTTCTTACTATTGTGATTAGGGCTGCTGGAATTGAATTGGATAATGCTCAGTGGATTGCTTATGCTGGCGAGAGTTGTTTTGATGACGTGTCTGGGGAATGGTATACGAAATATATTTGTTTGGCGAAGGATCTTGGATGGGTTGGAGGTTATGAGGATGGTACTTATTTGCCTGGTCAGGACGTGAATTTTGTAGAGGTGTTGAAGATCACGATGAGAGCTTTTGATATGGGTTATGATACAGAGGCTAATCCTTGGTATAAGGATTTGATCGATGAGGCGAGTTCGATGAATTTGATTCCTCTTGGGATAGATGCTTTTGATAAGAAAGTTACACGTGGAGAGATGAGTGATTTGATTGCTAGAATTATGAATTATCAGGATGGGACTTTGGATGATTTTTTGGGTGATAAGGTTGATTATATTGTGACTTATGAAACTATTGAAGCTGGAGTGGATATGTCTGTGCTTTGGGATATGCCAAGTCAGATTGACGATGGAGCAGAAGGAGAAGGGGAAGGTGAGGGGATTTATTGTGATTCTGAATCGGATTGTCCTGATCCAATCGGTATGGGTTGTTATGATCATGTTTGTTGGGATAGTGATCCTTGTGTTCAATGTTCGGAAGGAACAACTTGTATGAAGGATGGTTCTTCAGGGTCTGTTTCTATTTTGTGTTTGGAGTGGGATGACTATAATCTTCCATCGGATCTTCTTTGGAGTACTTACGATATGGTGATTTCCGTGGATGATAGTGGTCAAGTTGGTGTTGGTTATACAGATTTGCAGGCAAATTATACTGATTTGAGTACTGCTACTGGATTTCAGTCTGTTTTTGTTGGAGGAATATTCCTTGTTACTGAAATGGCGATTGGGGTTGAGTATGTAGAAGGTGATGTTTTGTATTTTGGAGTAAGTGCGTCTTTGCAAGGTGGGGCTAGGGATAATTACATTATGGAATATGATGTTGCTACTGATGAAAATGACATTCTATTCCAATATATGAGTGACGTGGGTGATAAGATGTGGTTATGGGGAATTGATCCTGTGAATAATTATGTGATTTTCAGTTTGGAAGATCCTTCGTTTGTTCCGTCTGGATGTGAATCTCCTTGGTTGGATTACGATCTTAAATATATTGAGATTGGAAGTGGAGATGCGGATTTGATTCCTTATGAGGCACCTCAATGGAAGATTGATCTTGAAGAAGAGAAGATGGCGGCTTGCCCGGGGTAGATTGCCAATAAAATCTTAACTTATAAAATATGAAAAAGTTTGTTTCGAGCCTTTGTGCTCTGGGGTTTGTAGTAGCTAGTTTCGGGGCGGTGTCGGCTGAGTTTACGGATAGTGGGGTAGAGTTTTATGCGGACCATGTTGATTATTTAGCAGAAAAGGGGATTGTGCAGGGATATGATGATGGGAGTTTTGGTTATGATTTGTCTGTGAATAGAGCAGAGATGTTGAAGATTTTGATTGTGGGGAGGTTTAATCCTGACCAGAGTGAAGAGCTAGCGCCTTGGAATGAATATGCTGTTGAGAGTTGTTTTGAGGATGTTCCGGCGAATCAATGGTATACAGAATATATTTGTTATGCGAAGGCGCTGGGATGGATAGGTGGCTATGACGATAATACGTTTAGGCCTGCACAAGAGGTTAATTTTGTGGAGGCGATGAAGATTCTTTTGGAGATTTTCGATATTGGTTATGATGCTACTACCGAACCTTGGTATAAGGGACTTGTTGAAGTGGCGGCTGAGAATAATCTGACTCCGCTTACAGTCACTGCTTTTGGTCAGAAAATTACGAGGGAAGAAATGAGTAGTATGGCTTCGGTGGCGCTTGGTATTTTTGCTGATTGTGATGAGGGGGTGGTTGCTGATGAGGAGGTTTGCGTGGCGTATGAATTTTATAAGGATTATGTGATGACTTATGAAATGATCGAGATGGGGGATAGTTTTTTGGAGAAGGTTGAGGAAAGTGTTGAGGAGCCTGGGTTGTCTGTTCATGTGTCTTTGGAGGCTTTGGTCAAGTCTGATTGTGGGGGTTACAAGTGTTTTAATGAGAAATTTAAGGCTTGCGAAGTTTCGAATGTGAACATGGATATGTTTTTCATTTCTTATAATTATGAAATATTGGGGATGGAGGATGGTTTGTGTAAGATGAAGAGTTATTATGATGTGCATCCTCAAGAGGAATGGGTGGGGAAGGAAATGATTTGTGGATTGGATAATTCGAAGGATTTTGAGATTGCTTCGGAGGAGGTTTTGCAGGACGTTTTGGATATTGGTGTGAGCGAGGTTTGTGAGGGGGAATTGCTTGATTTGTATATAGATCTTGTCCCTGGGGAGAGTTGTGATGATGAGAATGGTACTGGGCCTGATGGCACAAAAATAAATCTTGGGGATGATGGGGCTATTGAGTGTGTTGATGGGGAATGGGTGGATTGTCCTGATTGTTTTGAAACTGGGGAGAGTTGTGAGCATGCTGGTGGGACTTATGGTGATGGTGAGGCGTTGTCTCTTGGTGATTGGGGGCCTAATGAGTGTATTGATGGGGAATGGGTGGATTGTCCTGATTGTTTTGATTGGATGGACTAGGGGTGGATTTGGATATAAAAATTTGTCTTGACGGGGGAAATTAGCACTCTATAATACGGGGTGCTAATTTTTATTCTGTTAGTAACAAATTAACCAAATATACTATGACAAAAATCAATCCAACTGGTGATCACATTGTGGTTGAAGCGATTGAAGAAGAAATAACTTCTGAAAGTGGGATTATTATTCCTGAGACTGCTTCCAAAGAGAGGCCAATGAGAGGAAAAGTTCTAGAGGTGGGGCCTGGGAAACTTCTCGATGATGGAAGTAGAAAACAGATGGAAGTGAAGGCTGGAGATGTTGTTCTCTACACAAAGTATGGACCAACTGAGATCAAGGTAGATGGGAAGGATTTACTTATTCTTTCGGCTGCTGATGTAATGGCGACTATTAGCTAATGAATCTTAAAACGCACAATGTCGTGCAACTTTTTTATACAACCGGTCGATTGGCCGACTAACCAAACTATACTATGGCTAAGAAAATTATTTATGGAGACGAAGCTAGACAAAAACTCTACAAAGGAGTTCAAGCTCTTGCTGATTCTGTGAAAGTGACTCTTGGACCCAAGGGTCGAAACGTAATTCTTGATAAGAAATATGGTGCGCCACTCATTACAAATGATGGTGTAACTATTGCAAAAGAGGTCGAATTGAAAGATCCAGAAGAAAATATGGGTGCACAACTCGTGAAGGAAGTTGCTACCAAGACTAACGACGCAGCTGGTGATGGAACTACTACAGCGACAATTCTCGCTGATTCAATGATCTCTGAGGGCTTGAAGCACTTGCAAGCTGGTGCGAACGCTGTTCAGATGAAAGGAGGCATTCAGATGGCTGTGAAGGCTATTGAGAAAGCTTTGGAGGAAATGGCTGTTCAGATTGGTGATAGCAAAGAAAAAATTGCTCAAGTTGCGACTATCTCTGCTCAAGACAAAGAGGTTGGGGAGTTGATTGCTGATATTATGGATCTTGTTGGGAATGATGGAGTGATCACTGTTGAGGAATCACAGACTATGGGGATTGAGAAGGAGGTTGTTGAAGGAATGCAGTTTGATAATGGGTATGTTTCACCGTATTTCATTACTGATCCTTCTAGAATGGAGGCTTCGTATGATGATGTGAAAATTCTTCTTACTGACAAGAAAATCTCTTCTATTCAGGAATTGCTTCCTATCCTTGAGAAGGTTGCACAGACCGGGAAGAAAGAGGTTGTTTTGATTGCTGAAGATATTGATGGAGAAGCTCTCGCGACTCTTGTTCTTAATAAACTGCGTGGAACTTTCAATGTTCTTGCTGTGAAGGCTCCTGCTTTTGGAGATCGACGCAAGGAAATGCTCAGAGATATTGCTGTTTTGACAGGAGCGACTGTGATTAGTGATGAGATTGGTTTGAAATTGGAAACAGCTGAGCTTGCTCACCTTGGTGAGGCTCGTCGTGTTGTTTCTGATCAGGACAAAACTACTATTGTTGAAGGGAAAGGTGACAAGAGTATGATCGAAGCTCGTGTAGATGAGCTGAAAGTTTTGCTTAGCAAATCGAGTTCTGATTTTGATAAAGAGAAATTGCAAGAACGTCTTGGTAAGTTAGCAGGTGGAGTTGGAGTGATCAAGGTGGGAGCTGCGACTGAAGTTGAGCTCAAGGAGCGTAAATTGAAAATTGAAGATGCATTGAATGCTACAAAAGCTGCTGTGGAGGAAGGAATTGTTCCTGGTGGTGGTGTTGCGTTGCTGAGAGCGATGAAAGCTCTTGATGAATTGAATGGTGATACTGATGAGATGAATGGAATTGCTATCGTGAAAGGTGCTCTAGAAAGACCACTTCGTCAGATAGCTGAGAATGCTGGAAAGGATCCAAAAAAGGTTTTGGAAAAGGTTTTGGCTGGCAAAGAAGGTGAAGGTTACGATGCTGCTAAGGATGGATATGTAGATATGATCAAAGAAGGAATTATCGATCCTAAAATGGTTACTCGTAGTGCTTTGAAAAATGCAGCTTCGGTTGCTTCTTTGTTCCTGACTATGGGAGGAGCTATGAGTGATATTCCTGAGGAGAAGAGTGCGTGTTCGGTTGGTGATGGAGGAGGAATGCCTGGAATGGGTGGAGGAATGCCAGGAATGGGTGGAATGATGTAGGCGGGAAAGTGACGTCTATTATTGTAGCGAGACGCATCCATCGTCTACTTCGGTGCTAGTGACGAACAAAACCTCCTCAAATCGGTTTCTTACTATTATTCTGTTTTCATCAGGGTAGACTTTTATAACTTCCAGCGTGTCACCAGTGTCGAAATGGGTACCTGATTTTCCGCCAAATGGTTTGTTTACAACTAGTCCTGCTCCATCTTCTATCTGGCTTAATTGGAGATCTTCTTGTGGGCTTGTAGGTTGTGTCATGTTTTTAGTATTAAAGACTACTAGTAGGATAATAACATCTATGGTTTGTTTTGTCAATGTCGTGTATGGACTTGGTTGTCTGGGAGGGGGTGACTTTTGAGTTGGGGTTCCTGTTCAGAAAAGAAAGGTGAAGGCTGGTCTTCGGAAGTAGGGGGTTACTTTATTTGCAGACAATGATATTATCTGTAGTGTATTAATTAAAAAATAAAAACTATGGGAAAAGAAAGAAATGCGAAGAAAAATATTAAAAAAGCTGGAAAATCATTAAAAGAAAAGAGACAGGCGAAAAAAGATAAAAAGGCAAATAAGTAATTTGCTGTTTTGTGTGTAACATACTGCGGTTTTTGTAGTTGTACTTCTTTGCTATGAATAATATTGTAAACACAAAGTGGCATTGTTGGAGACTAATCTCTCAGAGGTGGCACTTTAAGCTTAAGCGGTAGAAATTTTTAGCTTTTAGAAAGTCCCCTTCTGGAATTAGAGGAAAGAAGGGGCTTTTTTTTTTGTACTTACAATCATATTGAGTTTTTTCCTATATTTGTGCTAAATTTCCTCTGATGGATAAAGACGATACCACAATCGATTTAAGCAAACTTAATGAAGATGATTCTTCGGTTTCATCTGTCGATGTTACTGACGTTGTTCCCCCAGAGGAAGATGGGTCTTTGAGGGAGGTTGGGGCTGATGTGCCTGATGAGGAATTTAAGATACATCATCTTGATATGGATCATGTTGAGCCGATTTCAGCTCATGAGGAAGCGAAATTGGAAGCTGTACCTGATGATCCGGATGTTTCGCAGGGGCCTGCTTCAAAAGTGAAGGTGAAATTTGATAAATTTATTACATTGGTTGCGACTCATACTTATGAGGATATTTTGAAGAAAAATGCGGATGAGGATGTGATTATCAGTACGAATCTTCTTACTGATCTTGCGAATGCGCATGAGGATGGGGAAGCTTCGTCAAAGAAGTTACCGATGTTATTTGTTGGTGGATTTGTTGTGGGAATTTTTATTACTTGGTTACTTTTAAAGGCTTAATCTATGCCAAAACTGAAATATAAACGCATTCTTCTCAAGATGTCGGGCGAGGTTTTCAAAGGGTCGCTCTCGTCTGGGATTGATTATGATGTGGTTGTTGATTTGGCGAAAAGGGTGAAAAAGGTACGTGATATGGGAGTTGATATTGGAATTGTGATTGGAGGTGGGAATATTTGGCGTTATCGGGATAATAGGGCATCTAAAGATGCCCAAGCCAAAGGCTTGAAAAATTCGGTTGGCACCGATTTTTTCTATGAACTTAATCGAGTGACTTCAGATACAATCGGGATGATGGCTACAAATATGAATGCGCTTGCTTTCGAGGATGTTTTGAACTCTGTTGGATGTGAAGCTGTTGCTTTGAGTGCTTTTCCGACTCCAAATGCGATGAAGACTTACACTGTGCGGAGAGGTCGCAAAGCTTTCAAGAAAGGAAAGGTTGTGATTTTTGGAGGTGGGACGGGAAGTCCATTCTTTACAACAGATAGTGCGGCTGCGATGCGTGCTCTTGAGATGAGATGTGATGTTCTTATGAAGGCGACGAAAGTTGACTATGTTTACGACAAAGATCCTGTGAAACATAAAAATGCGAAAAAATTCACCAAATTAAAATACGACGAAGTTCTTGATAAGAAATTGGGAGTTATGGATATGACTTGTGCGTCGATTTGTCGGCAAGGTATGCTTCCGATGTTGGTTTTCAATCTGAGTAAAGAAGGTTTGATTGAAAAAGCATGCAAAGGCTTCAAAGTTGGAACTATTATTAACCCTTAAAATTATGGTAGACAACACAATTCAAACTGCAAAAAGCGGTTTTCAGGCAGCTGTTGAGCGAATGACAGATGAGTTCAAAAAATTGCAAATTGGTCGTGCTAGTGCAGCTTTGGTAGAGGGAGTTATGGTTGATGTGTATGGAGCTCAACAACCTTTGAAGGCTGTTGCTAGTATTTCGATTCCTGATCCCAAAACAATTTCTATTCAGCCTTGGGACAAAGGTGTTCTTGGTTCTGTAGAAAAGGCCATTGTTGCTGCTAATCTTGGTTTGAATCCAATGAATAATGGAAATTCTGTCATGATCACTATGCCTCCTTTGACAGAGGAACGTCGCGGCGAAGTTGCGAAGAGAGTTCGTGAGCTTTCTGAAGATGCAAAAATTTCTATTCGAAATGCAAGGCAGGATGCGATCAATGCTATGAAGAAAGCAAAGGACGATAAACAAATCACAGAAGATGATGTTTTCTCTGGAGAAAAGAAATTGCAGGAAGCTGTTGATGAATCAAATAAACAGATTGAAGAAACTGCGAAGTCGAAGGAGCAAAGTATTATGACTTTATAATTAAGTTTGGAACTTAAGTAATTTCCCCTCTAACCTATTCCTATGAATATTATCCTCACAATAGTTTTGTTTGTCCTTGTATTTTCAGTGCTAGTTTTGGCGCATGAATTTGGACATTATATAGTGGCAAAGAGAAATGGGATCAAGGTAGAGGAGTTTGGGATTGGGCTTCCACCGAAAATTTGGGGAAAGAAGAAGGGGGACACCTTGTATTCTATTAATTGGATTCCTTTTGGAGGATTTGTGAAGCTTTATGGAATGGATGCTGGGAAAAAGAGCAGGAGTAAGAGTCTGAAGAATTTCAATAATAGAAGTATGAGGGTCAGGGCGAAAGTGATGGTGGCTGGAGTTGTGATGAATTTGTTTTTGGCTTGGTTGCTTTTGTCGATTGGTTTCACTTTTGGGATGGAGCCGCTTCTGGGGCCTAATGATGTTTATACTGCCGTTGATGATGGGATTGTTATTCTTAATGAAGGGATTTATATAAATGAGGTCAAGGAGGGGAGTCATGCTGAGACTATGGGGTTTGAAGAAGGAGATTCTATCATTAGGTTTAATGGAAATGAACTTTTAGCGCCTGAACAAATCGAGAGCTTTCGCTCTCTGCCAGTTGGACAGTATGTTGTTTCTCGGGATGGAGAGCTTTTTTGGACCTCTCTTGAGGAAGAGAATTATGTAGATGGTGAGTTGGGGGTTGAAGTTTCAAATATGTTCTTTTTTCCGCGTGTGAAAATACATCAGGTTGATTTCTTGTCGAATTCATATAAGGCGGGTTTGAGAGATGGGGATGTCATTATTTCTGTGAATGACTCTGAGATATATTCTTTGACTCATTTTAGAGAGATGGTTGAAGGGTTGGATGAGGCTTATTTTACTGTTTATAGAGATGGACTTAGACAGGAGATTTTGCTTGAGCTGGATACAACTAAAAAAGTCATAATAAGTAGCGTGATTGCTGATACTCCTGCTTATGAAGCTGGGTTGGTAGAAGGGGATATTCTACTTTCTGTTAATGGTAAATATATAAGTAATGCAGTTGATTTTGTTTCTTATGTTACGGAGCATCAGGAGGATTCTTTGGGATTTGCGATTTCTAGAAATGGAGAGACGTTTTTTGCTGAGATGACTCCGGATGAAGGGAAGATAGGAGTTTATTTGTCTGAGCTTTATGCTGGTAAATATAATGATTTTAGTGTCTATAACGTCGATCAATTCACTTCTGTTGTTGAGATTGTGAAAGAGCAACATCCTTTTTATGTGGCACCTTTCCATGCTTTTTCTGAGACTTGGAGGATGACGAAGATGACTGCTTCTTTCTTTGTTGATTTTGCGAAAGGATTTGCTCAATCTTTCGAGGTTCCTGATTCTGTGACAGGGCCTGTTGGGATTGCAAAAATGACGTCTGTCTTTGCACAAGAGGGGATTATTCCGTTGATTCGTTTTGTGGCTTTGCTTTCTATAAGTTTGGCTGTGTTAAATATACTTCCTTTTCCTGCGCTTGATGGTGGCAAATTGTTGTTTATTTTGATTGAATTTGTCTTGGGCCGAAAAGTGCCTTACAAATGGGAAAACTACATTCATTTCTTCGGATTCCTAATTGTCATCGCATTGATTATAGTGGTTACTTATCAGGATATTTTGAGGTGGGTGAATTAGTGCTTGCTATGTGTTTGAATTTGTATTTTAAGAGGGGTTGCGGGGTGTGGTGAAATGTTTTTTTACTTAAGGAAATTTACAATATCTTGTGTGTAGATGCTGTTTGGCATCAACATCTAGATTTAGTGTTTTGGCCGAAATTAGGGCTTGAATGTCGGGGGGAATGTTATTAATATTCAAAGCCCAACGATGAGAAAAAGGAGAGAGAAATTTAGGGCTTTTCTTTCCAGGGCTTTCTTCATCTGAGGATCAAACACAAATTTCACGTTTAATTCAAATTCGATGTCTAAAAACGCAGACTTGAAGGAGTTATGGATGAATGTTCTTACAAGGCTTGAGCCTACTATAAAAAGAACTAATTTTATAACTTGGTTCCGAAATACCGCAGCTTTTGAAATAAAAGATTCTGTTTTGGTTATTGGCGTTCCTAATGTTTTTGCTCAGGATTGGATTCTTGGCAAATACAAAGTGAAGATTCTTCAGGCTGCTCAAGAATTCGCTCCACAACTTACTGGCTTGGAGGTTGAGGTGAAGAGTGAACTTTTGGATAGTGAGACTCCTTTGAATAATATAGATGTTTCTAAAATAAATTCTTCTCCAGAGAAGAAAGTTAGGAAAGTTCGTGGTAAACAAGAGGTTTCTCTTGGGAATGGTGTTCGAAGCAAGATGTTGAATGAGAGATATAATTTGGATAGCTTTGTCACCGGAAAAGAAAACAGACTTCCACATGCTGCTGCTACTGCTGTCGCTAATATGCCTGGTGGTATCTATAACCCTATGTATATCTATGGTGGGGTTGGTCTTGGAAAAACACATTTGCTTCAATCTATAGGAAATGCAATCTTGAAAGATACTCCAGAGAAAATCGTTCGTTATTTGACTGCTGAGAGGTTTGTTTCTGAGGTTGTTGATTCTATGCGAAATGGCAAGATGGATAAGTTTAAGACCCACTACAGGGATATTGATGTGCTTTTGGTGGATGATGTTCAGTTCTTTGCAAAGAAGAATTCGAGTCAGCAGGAATTTTTCCACACATTTAATGAACTTTATGATGCGAATAAACAGATTGTTTTGACTTCTGACAGACCACCTTCTGAGCTTGATGATCTTGAAAACAGACTTACAACTAGATTTGGAATTGGGATGGTTGTTGAGGTGTTGATGCCTGAGTTTGAGACGAGGATCGCAATCTTGCAGGATAAATGTATGGATTGGCAGATGATTATCGATCCGGATGTTCTTGAGTTTATTGCTGCGAATGTTAGTTCTAGTGTTAGAGAACTTGAGAGTGTTTTGAGACAAGTTATTGGTGAGGCGAAGATTGATAATAGAGTTCCAACTGTGAAAAGTGCTGCAGAAGTATTTCAGAGACTTTATAGAGCGAAAGAGATTATTGGCCTTGATGTTGATAAGGGGCGTGATGAGAATTTTGTAATGACTGCGGGGGATGTGATGAAAGTTGTTTCTAGTTATTACAGAGTCACTGTTGATGAATTGAAAGGAGAAGTAAGGAAAAAAGAGGTTATGATTCCACGTCAGGTTTGTATGTATATGATAAGGCATGAATTGAGTGAGTCTTTTGAGAAGATTGGACAGGATTTTGGAGGAAGGATGCATACTACTGTGATGAATGCTTGCAATAATGTCATTAAGAAATTGAAAAAAGATTCTAGACTGGTAAGAGATATTAATGCTATAAAGAGAGAGATGGGGCTTTAACAGGTGCTTTCATGCGCCCGGCTAAGATCTGACTATGAATAGATACTATTACGATTATAGGAGAAGGTCTTCTAGGTCGAATGGACCTGGTGGTGGGGCAGGCCTTCTTTTCCCATTTATCCTTCTAATTATTATTGGAATAGTGTTGGTTCTTGGTTTTCGGCTTTTTTATGCTTATGTGATTACTGATGCTGAAGATGGTGTTTATTTGTATATTGCGGAGGGGCAGGCTCAGATAAAAATGTGGGGGACTGATGAGTACGTAAAAGCATATAATGAAACTAAGATTTTGCAGGGTGATGAGGTTTATACGTCTAAAGATTCGAAGGTTGTTGTTGAGTTTGAGGATGGTTTGGTGGTTCGTCTTGGAGGAGAAACTTCTGTTGTTTTTAACGAGATCTATGATGATGGGAATGGGGCTGAGGTCGACATTCTTGTTGATTCTGGGGCGATTTGGATTAATAAGACTGCTGTTGGGGCGTCTGATACTGATTTGTCTGTTTTGACTGACAATCTTTTGGTTTTTCCTGATACTGGAGGGGCTATTTTTGAGATAGAAAACCGGAGTGGATTTGAGGTTGTGCGGACTTTGTTTGGTGGGGTAAATATTGATGTTTATAGTCAAAATGGTGGAACTCAGATAGACCATATTTTAGTTGAGGAAAGAAAAGAAGCGTTGTTTGATGCAGATGGTATGAGTCGGTTTTGGAAATTCCAGGCTCCTAATGTGGTTGAGAATCTTTCTTTTGATTTTGAAGAGTCTCTTTGGTATTTGTGGAATATGTTCGAGGATGAGGAGCCGAGTGTGGGCGCCGAAGTGAAAGCGAAGGTGCCGGACGAGGAGGCGTTAGCCGACGAGGACAAGGAGGTGGTTGAAGAAGAAGTCGTTCCTGAAGAAGTTGTGGATCCAGAAGTTGTTGAACTTGAAGTTGTCCCTGAAGAGGAAGTTGTGGTTGAACCTGCGCCAGAACCAGAACTTGAGATTGTTCTTGGTCCATTAGAAAATCCAAAAGTATTGAAAATTAATGGTGTTGAGTGGGATGCTTCTATGTTTGAAGAAGGGTTCCAGGTTGAAACTGAGACTATAAAAATGGAGGGGTCTGTGAAGGGGGCTACTGATGTTATTGTTAATAATTACAATCTTCAGAGGTTTGAACCTCAAGAGGGGGAGGAATTTTTCACATATTGGATGAGTGAGGGGTATGAAAATCTTAAAATTGGCGAAAATGTGTATGAAGTTCACGCATTGGATGCAGGTGGTTCTCGGAGTGGGAGCGTTCATTTCAAGGTGATTTGGAGTCCCGAAGTTGCTAAAATTGTCGAAGTCGAGGATAAGGTTGACGAAATTGAGGAGTAGGCGTATAGTTCGTCGCCTATAATGAGATAATAATGCCTGGAGAAAAAGAACATGATGGTCTTGATGGCGACGGTGCTATTGAATCTAGTGAACCTGTTGACGGGGAATCGGATGTTTCTCTTGTTTTGTCTGAAGATGGGGTTATTAGAGAGGGAGATTCTTCAAGTGTTGATCATGTTGTTTCTTTTGTTCCTGGGTTGCCTGAGGAGTTTGTGACAGCTCTTACTTATAGTGAGATGACGCGTGAAGTATTTGAGGAGGTTGAGGAGGTTGTTTGTTGGTTGAAACAGGACTTGCAAGGTGGGAGGCTTCAGAAGCGTTTTGGTGATGATCATAGTGTTGATGAAGGGTTGGGGTTGATAGATGATGTTTTTATCAATGTGTGTAGGGTTGTTTTTTATGAGATAAAGAAGAAGCGTGAAGAATTGGGTTTTGATAATGAGCTTGTTAAAGATGATTATGTTCACACTATTTATAATCTTCATGATACTTTGTATCTTCTTGGGGATCAGGTTCGAGATAATGGAGATAGTTATTTTTATTCACATATCGTTGGGGTTCTTCTGATTTTGATAAGAGATGGTGGTTTTACTGGATCTGTTACTCGAACTTCTGCTATTGGTCATGATACCTCTGAGGACAAGGGACTCCCTGTGTCTGAGCTTTTGAATATTTCGGAATATACGCACAGACTGACAGGGATAGTGGAGGAGGAGATAAAGACATTGAATAGGAGAGTTGCCAATATTGTGACTGGTGTTACCAAGATTAAACATGCTGATGGAGATCTTGATAGAAATCCAGAGAAGCCTATGACTAAATATGAAATTCGGGAAGCTACGTCCCGGCTTTTTTGGCAGAAATTTTTGAAAGAGCCGAAGATTGCACCTGTTAAGTTGGCGGATAGGCTGCATAATATGAGGACTTTGGGATCTAAGAAAGGAAGAGATGGGGATAATGCTCAGGAAAGAATTGCGAGGGAGACTGAGGAGATTTATGGTCCTGTTGCAAAAATTGCAAGGCTTAGAGATCTTCATAGAAATTTGGTACTTGCTACTTTTGAAAGTTCAAATCCACAATTTGTGATTGATTTTGGTCAATTGCAATTTGAGAGAAGGGCTTTGTTGGATGATTGTACTGATGATATTGAATCTAGTCTTGTTGCTTTGCCTGATGTTGAGGGGGTTATGTTTAGAGATGTATCAATTGCTGAATACGTGGATTCTCTAGATAAGTCTTATTCTGATATGCAAATAGAGAATTTAGATATTAATTGTTTGGATTCTATGCAAGAGTGTGTGGTCTTTGTGGAAGAGGGAGATGACGACATTCTCAAGCTTGTTAGTAGTTATATTGTTGGTATTTTTGGTATGGAGCCTGCGGAGTCTTTGAATGTTGGTAAGGGCAAGAATTTAGTTGGATTTAGTAGAGAGTTTAATAAACAGCTTTCATTTAGAATTATAACTAAAGTTAACTATAACAGAGAGATTAGAGGGGTTTATTTGGAGGAAGAGGATGTTTTGGATCCATTCAGAGAACAAATCCAATCTTTGCTTGATAGAAGGAGTGCTGGTTTGATTGATGATATTATCAAATCTGCTCGTGCTGAACTTTTGGGTAAGCCTATTCGAGTTGCTACTCCTATGGGGGATGAGTATGAGCTTCTGGCAGGATCTTCGTATTTAGATTTCTTGGCAGCAGTGAATCCATACGAGCTTGGTAAAGCTGATTTTGCTGAATGGTCTCGAAGTTTGAATAGCAAGAGGGCTCGAAAATGTTCTTTGTGGGATGAAATAGATAGATCTCCTGATTCCAAGGATGTTCCTATGGTGAATGTAAAAACTTTGACTTCCGAAAAGATTACTTCTCCAGAAGATATGGCGATTTCTCCTCTTTGGCTTTTGTACTGTGTTACTCCGAGAGCTATTCGGATGGTAAGGAGTATTTTGAGGTCTCCATATACTTATTATAGACAAAGAGTTGTTGGTGATTTATCTGAGCTTTCTTCACCTGCTATTTCCGGATCTTTCAGTGATGAGTATGAGCGATCACATATTGTTGAGAATGGAAAAGAGTGTGTTGATGAGTTGTCTGGTCTTTTTGGTGTTCGTTCTTCGAAAATTATTAAGGTTTTGAAGAATGGTGATGCGAATAAATCAGATGAAGATCTATTGTATGAACTTGGTACTGGACGTACGAATCCTTTGAGGAAATTGGTTAAGCATATTAAGCCTAGAGAGCGGTGGTATATTTCTTTGAGTTTGTTGAATCAGTCTGGAGTTATGGAGCATTTCTCTAGAGAATTTGGTAAATGTGGGTTTAGTTTGGGTGGTATTAAGTCAAGACGAAGAGGAGACTTAGATGAGAGTAAGATGTTTGTTTCTAAACCTCATGATAGTGCTGATCCGATGATAGATACTTATGGATTTCTAAAAGCTTTGATCAGGATGAGGTTGTCTTATTCAGATCTCAAGATTACAGATTCAGCTCTGTAGATTTTTTATAGGTATTTCGCTTTGTTTGTGTTGTGTTCCTCATTTGATGTGGCGAAAATTGTTTTGCCTTCTGGTGTTGAGAGATAGAACCAGTAATTTGAAGATTCGGGGTTGAGGGCAGCTTGGATTGAAGATATAGATGGATTGCAAATTGGAGTTGGGGGAAGGCCCTGGATTTTTCTTGAGTTGTATGGGGAGTCTGCTTCTAGGTCTGCTGAGGTTATTTGATTGTCGTCTTTTGTGTAGAGCAGTGTTGCGTCTGCGTCTAGTCGCCAACCTGCATCGATGCGTTTCCATAAGATGCCTGATACGAGGGCTTTGTCTTCTTGGCTGATTACTTCTTTCTCTATTATTGATGCCATTTTCATTATGTCTTCGAAAGATTTATCTGATTGGGTTATTTGTGGGATCAGGTCTGCAATTTTGTTTTCGAAATTGTCGAGTGCTTTGTAGATTACTTCGTCTGGTTTGAAGTCACCTGCGTTGAGGAAATACGTGTCTGGGAATAGGTATCCTTCGAGAGGGGTTCCCTCTGGTAAGAAGTAATAATATTCATATCCTTTGAATTCTTGGGTTGCTTTTGTGAAAGCGTCAGGTTCAATCAGTTCTGATTCTGTGAGGCGAGTGTCGATGTCTTTTATCCGAAGTCCTTCCTGGATAGTGAGGATTGCTTCTGATTTTGATGCGTCTGAGATTATCTGAGTAATTTCTTTTGTTGTCATTGATGGGCTGATCATAAATCTGCCAGAAATTATGTCTTCGTCTATGTTATTTAGGCGAATATACCAATAAAATGCCCATGAGCTTTTTATTAGTTCGGAATCTTCTAAATTTTTGCCTATTGTTTCTATTGATGCTCCTTGTTTAATTAAAAAAGAGACTTCTTCGGTGTTTTCTGGATCTGGAGCAGAGTTGATTGAATCATAATATCTGAACGTGTTTGCCGCTATTGCTGCAATAAAAAAACCGATTATTCCATAAATATACCTTCTGTATTGTTTTTGTGATTTATTCACAGGTCGAGAGGTTAATTTGGAGTGGTTTTTAGCCTAAACCTGGGATGTTCATATCTCCCATTATGTCTTTCATTTTTTCAGCTCCAATCTGTTGAGATTTTTCAATTCCTTTGTTGCAAGCTTTTTCTATAGCTTCTTCGAGTCCGGCTTTTTTTTCAACTGCTTTTTGGATTGCATCATCTGAAATTTTTACGCTCATAACTTTTTGTTCTCCGTTGATTGTTATCACAACTCCTTCACTTTCTGCTTCTATATGAGTGTTCTTTAGCTCTCCTTTGATTTTCCGAGCTTCTTTTTGGACTTTATATAGGTCTTTTGCTTTGTCGAACATGTTTTTTGGTTAAGTTTTGCTGCGAGTTTATCGCGATGACGACTTTACCATAAAAATCTATTGATATAAATAGTCTTTTCCACTAGTATTTGCGCTGCTTGTGCCAAAGTGCACACCTAATATCTACAAAAAAATATCTTGAAAAATTAAAATTATGGAAACTGTAAAATTACAAGCAAAGAGGAGAAATATGTCTGAAAAGGCAAAAGATAGGAGAAAGGAAGGTTATGTTACTGCTGAATATTATGGAAAGGGAGTTGAGAACCAACAACTTTTGATTGATTATCAGGGGTTTAGACGAGCTTATCGTGAGGCTGGAAAGTCTACTGTTATGGAGCTTGAAATCGATGGTGAAGATAAGATTTATGCTTTGATTCATGAAGTTGATTATCATCCTGTTACAGATGAATATATGCATATTGATTTGATTCATGTTGATTTGAATAAAGAAATTAGTGCGAAAATTCCTTTCGAGTTTGTTGGAGAGGCTCCTGCTGTACGTGAGCAACAAGGTACATTCATGTCGGCTCTTGATGGAGTTGAGGTTAAATGTATTGCTAGAGATTTGATTTCTTCGATTGAAGTTGATGTTTCT
>Ga0233431_1002835_pt1 | contig 22799 bp, 21 predicted proteins | sample SI_118_April2016_FD_179867 | JGI IMG/M metagenome (GOLD analysis project Ga0233431, IMG submission 179867) | Seawater microbial communities from Saanich Inlet, British Columbia, Canada - SI_118_April2016_200_MG | ecosystem: Environmental > Aquatic > Marine > Inlet | place: Canada: British... | reverse complement strand
CGCCCTCTTCAGCAAGAATCTTCGTAATAGCCGCCGTCAACGTCGTCTTACCATGATCAACGTGACCAATCGTCCCAACATTGCAATGCGGCTTCGTACGTTCAAATTTCTGCTTCGCCATGGCTCTGTCTTTCTTTTATCCTGTGACCCAAACGCTAAAACAAATTTCCCGCGGCGCCACCCTGATTGGCGTCTGGAGCGGGTGAAGGGAATCGAACCCTCGTCGTCAGCTTGGAAGGCTGTCGCTCTACCATTGAGCTACACCCGCGGCCCAGACATCCGATCGAGATACCGCCCGATCCGAGCAATATGGTGGAGGGAGTTGGATTCGAACCAACGTAGACGTACGTCAACGGGTTTACAGCCCGTCCCCTTTAGCCACTCGGGCACCCCTCCACAAGAGTGCCGATCTACCGGTAACCCGGCAAAACGAATGCCGGAAATACGAGGAATTACGACCGGTTGTCAACGCAAAAACAACAACGAGGCGCAACAAACCTTCCCCCAGGGTCCGCACCCTGACGGAAAGGATTGAAGGCGCCGCATTTGTGCGTATGGTATACCCCGATATGAGCAAACACAAGAGACCCCCATCAAACCGTCATTTGCCGGGTCGTTCAGCCCGGCGCAACGAGGCGCAATCGGGCAGTTCGGCGCCGGAGAGTTCCAAATCGGCGGGCGGATCGTCGTACTGGATATACGGCGTCCACGCGGTATTCGCCGCGCTGGCCAACCCGAAACGCCAGTGTTACAGGCTCCTGGCGACGCCCAATGATTTGGCCGCGCTCACCGATGAGGCGGCCCGGTGCGGACGAGACATACCGGTCGAGAAAACGGATCGCCGAGAGATCGAGCGTCTGTTGAGCCACGGCGCGGTCCATCAGGGCGTCGCCCTGCTGGTCGAACCGCTTGAGGAAGCGTGGCTAGAAGACGCCTTTCCGAGAGCCGAATCACGCGCCGTTGCTTTGGTTCTCGATCAGGTGACTGATCCGCGCAATGTTGGGGCCGCCCTGCGCGCCGCCGCCGCCTTCGGCGCGGGCGCAATCGTCATGCAGCGCCGACACGCTCCGCCCGAAACCGGCGCGCTTGCCAAAGCCGCCTCGGGCGCTCTGGAAGTGGTTCCGCTGGTGCGCGTGACCAATCTGGCGCGCGGGCTGGAGGATTTGAAGGCTGCTGGGTTCTGGTGCGTCGGTCTGGACGGGAGCACCGAAACGGATATCGGTGAAGCCGACCTGTCGGGCCGTGTCGCCCTGGTTCTGGGGTCGGAGGGAAGCGGCCTGCGTCGCCTGACCCAGGAGCACTGCGATGTGGTCGCCCGCATTCCCATCACCGGCATGGTCGAAAGCCTGAATCTTGCTACCGCCGCAGCCGTCGCGCTATATGAAACATCAAGACGCAGCTAACGGTCTTGCCGATTTAAGCTCCACGCGCTATCGTCCGCGCGAATATTCAAATCGGGGCCGGCATAGCTCAGTTGGTAGAGCACCTGATTTGTAATCAGGTTGTCCCGGGTTCGACTCCTGGTGCCGGCACCATTTTTTTGCGGAAAAAACAGCCCTCAGAGCGCCTTTATGTAATCGGCGACGTCTTGCATGACGCCTGCCAGATGCGGGGCTGCTTCGTCTATCGTATTCCAGTCTTCGGCCTTGCCGGCCGTTTCGAGGGCAAGGCACAAATCCGCCAGATCGTTGGCGCCGACACTGCGTGAAGACGATTTCAGCTTATGGGCGGCCTTGGCCACGCCGTCCGCCGAACGGCTGGCAAAGGCGGCGTCGATTTCTTCGATGTTGGAAGCGGCTGGGTCTACGAAGTCCCTCAATATCTCCTTGAAGGTTTCCTCGTCATCGCCGAAGACGCTTTTCAGTGCGGAAGGATCGATGGCCGAGCTATCGGAGGCCGCCGCCGCGGGCTCAGCAACCACTTCCTCTGCCACGGAAAGATCGGCCTTGGCTGGCGGGGTATCGACCTCCTCGGGTTCCGGCTCGATAGCCATTGCCGATACCGGCATCCATTTTTTTAGGGTCGCCTTGAGCTGGCTCATTTCCAAAGGCTTGGACAGATAGTCATCCATGCCCGCAGCCAGACACCGATCCGCCTCGCCCTGCAGCGCGTTCGCCGTAATGGCGACAATGGGAAAACGGGCATCCGTAACATCGGTCGCCTCGCGGATGGCCGCCGTCAGTCCGAAGCCGTCCATATTGGGCATATGGCAGTCGGACAGCAGGATCGCGTATTTCTTCTTCTTCCACGCCTCCAGGGCCTTCTCGCCGTCTTCGAATAACTCGGCGGCGTAGCCTAGAAGGTTAAGTTGACGACGGATAACGTCCTGATTGGTCAGATTGTCCTCGGCGACCAGAATAAGCTGGCCCATTCGCGCCGCCTCGTCAATCGAGGGCGCCTTGCCGCCACGGATATCCACGGTCACTTCCTCGGCCTTGATTTCCGGACTGGCACGGCCAACGGTCACAGCGACGGCCGACAGGAATGCCGCGCGATGGGTCGGCGCTGCATCCACGGTAACTGTATCCTCGTCTGCCTGCCGGGCCGACTTGCGCCGCCCCTTTTCAAGGAAAATATATTTACTCCCGGCAAGCCCGGCGTCGTCGCGGAGTTGTTGGCGCAAATCCTTCTTCTCTACGGGCGTCCAGTCCGCATCCAACGCGATCGCATCAAACCGCCGACCGGCTGAGGCGGCTTTTTGTGCCACAGATTGTACCGCACCAAGGTCAGGAACCGCCTCGATCTCGCCCCCCCAGTGACCAACATAGCGTGACAGGAAGTCAGCGGATTCTTCGATCGCCGTGGCCAGAAGAATCCGAACCCCGCTCAAATCTTTTCCGTCGCTAAGGGTCGACGCCTTGTCCGAGCGATGATGCGGTATGGTAACCGTAAACGTCGATCCCTCACCGGGTTCGCTATCCACCGTGATTTCCCCTTCCATGAGGTCCGCCAGACGAACGCAGATGGAAAGACCCAGCCCAGTGCCGCCGAAACGCCGCGTCGTCGAGCTTTCCGCCTGGGTGAAAGCCTCGAAAAGTTTCTCCTGGGCCTCTTCGGGAATGCCGATGCCGTTGTCGCTCACTGAATATCTGACCACCGTGCGCTCGGCGTTGCCATCGGAGGCAAGCTCGGCACGGATCATCACCTTGCCTTGTTTTCCCGGCTCGTTTTGCGTGAACTTGATCGCGTTGCCGCCAATATTGAACAGAATTTGACGGAGCCTGACCTGATCGCCGATGACCCATTCGGGAATGTTGGGATCGACGAAGGTCAACACCATGAGGTCCTTTTCAGCAGCGTTGGGTGCCAGGGTTTCGCATACACCCTCGACCGCATCGCGAACGGAAACGGGGATCGACTCGATGTCCATCTTGCCCGCCTCGATCTTCGAAAAGTCGAGGATGTCGTTGATAATCTGCAAAAGTGAGAAAGCCGAATCGCGCACCGTGCGCATCATCTGGCTTTGGTCGCGATCCATCTTGGTCTGGCGCAACAAATCAATCATGCCAACGACGCCGTTCATCGGCGTGCGAATTTCGTGGCTCATGGCTGCAAGGAACGACGATTTGGCTTTGGTCGCCTCCTCCGCCGTCTCGCGCATTTGCTCCGCCAAACTCCGTTCCTGTTCCAGGTCGAGCATCATGTTAAGGCTGGCCCGTGTTGCCTCTTCGGCCTGGTCCTTCGCGGCGCTCAGCTCTTTCGTCCTTTCGGAAACCCGCTGCTCCAACTCCTGACTGTGGCGCTGCAACTTCTGTTCCGCGATCTTCAGGTCGGAGATATCTTTGGCCAACGTGGCGACGGCCAACGGCTCACCAGACTCGTCGGTCAGGCGCGACAAGGTAAGCAACACGTCCAACCTTTCGCCGCTTTTGTTCCAGCGAATCCCTTCGATATTGCGCACTTCCTCGCCGGTCAGGCACCGGCCCAAAATATCCTGAGCCTGATCATGGCGTTCGGGGGGGACGATTTTCGTAATCGAATGGCCGATCAGTTCCTCGCGCGACCAGCCATAAGCGTTTTCGGCTTCCGCGTTCATCTCAACAATGATGCCGTCGAGGTCCTCAATGATGATCGGATCGGCGGCGTCCATAAATACTTTAGACATACGCCGAACTTCCAGCTCAGCCTGTTTTTGCGTGCTGATGTCCTTGGCCAGAGTCGCCACCGCCTCGCCCCGGCCCTCCTCGTCCTTGAGCAACGACAGCGTAATTAGGACCGGAATTGACCTTCCGGTTTTGGTCATGCGCACGCCTTCGATATTGCGCATGTCTTCGTCGTTCTTGCACCGCGCGTGCAGTTCATGGGCTTGGTCGTGCAGGTAGGCAGGTAGGATTGTATCAATTGGCTTGCCGATCAATTCCTCGCGGGGCCAGCCGTAAGCGCTTTCGGCTTCCGCGTTCATCTCGATAATGATCCCGTCCAGATCCTCGATGATGATCGGATCGGCGGCATCCATGAACACCTTGGACATGCGCCGAACTTCCATCTCGGCAAGGGCGCGCTGTTCCATTTCGCTCTCGAGCCGCAGCGTCGCCATTTCGGCTGTGCGGGCCCGTACACGTGACTGCTGAAGGAGGCCGAAAATCAAGGTTATAAGGGCAACACCGGCCAATCCGGTTGCGAGCGCCAGGTCGGCCAATTCGTGCGGCGGTCCGCCTTCGTAACGCTCGTCGAAATCCCAGGTTATGGCCAGTTCCGCCCCGGCACTGACGGTTCGGGTTGTAACCGAATGCAGCGCCCGCCTCGACCGCTTGCCGATAACCACTCGCTCGGCTCCCGGACCATCGAGCTTCGGGAACCGGCCGATAATACTCATACTCACGCCTTCCGGCACGTGAAGATCGAAGAGCCCCTTGGTCAGGTCGACAAAATCGACCAACCCGACGACCACCTTCGGACCATCCATATCGAATGTGCCGAGCGCGACAGGTGCGACAACCGCCGACATATCTCCCAAACGCACCGGGCGACCGAGTATGATCTCGCCAAAGCGGGCTTCGGCGACATGAACCGCCTCCAGTATCTCCGGGTGCGTGGCCAATGGCTCGTCCGCCGACAATACGCCGTCGAGATCGTTGGAATACTTAATGTGCCATTCCTGCGGATCGGTGTTCAGAACCGGAGTAATCAGCCCCGCCGCATCAAGGAAAAAGGCGGTAGCCCGGGCCTCCAGCCCGTCATAGGCATTGAGAAATTCAGTTTCGGTAAGATTGTCGGAATTTTCCAACAGGGCGGCGAGGCCAGATAAAGGCCCGTAGCTCTCTTCGAGCCAACCAAGAAGGGAACCCGATAGAGACTCGGCTGCCTGCCCCGCTTCCGCCTCCCAGCCTTTACGGGAATCATCGCGAAGCGCCTCACTCATGGAGATCGTTCCAGCAACGCCGAGGCCTGCCACGACCAGCAGAAGCAAAATTCTAAACCAGGGTATCACGCCATCTCCCCTATTTTTCCTTCATTTTCGTCTGGTTAAGTCAGTTACCCCAGTCGTTCACACTGAATATTGGGCGAAACCCACGGGGCGGCAAGGATGTCGACTCGTCGAAGGATTTGATGGTCTTGCGATCAACAACGATCACCTTTGGCGCAACGTGTTTGAAGAATGGTTTCCCTTCCAACGCGCGAACCGCGAGGTCGACCGAAATGCGCGCCTGTATCGCCTGCAGATCAGTGGGAGCAGCGACCACATTGCCGCGACGAATGCCGCGGTGCACCCCGGGGCTGTAATAATACGCAAGAACCTTTGCCTTGCCGGTGAGGCTACGTCGGCGCAGAAGCTCCACAGCAGCGTCGGCAGTTACCGTCGTGCCAACGATGTAGTCCAGATCAGGATGCTCGTCCAACGCCTTCTCGACCAATTCACCCTGGGTTGCTCGCCCGGTGTCGCCACGCGCCGATGTAATGATCTGGATGGAACTGCCCTCAATGCCCTTGCGAAAGCCCTTGTCCCCCTGATTCACCCACACCGCCCCTTCCGGCCCCGGAAACCAAGCGACCCGAACAGGATCGGATGATCCGGCGTGGAGTTTGCGGATATAATCGGCGACGGCATACCCAGTGGCGAAGAAATCAACGCCGGAGCGGGCGGTAATCCGCGTCGACGCCATGCCGTTGATCATATCGATGACCGGTTTTCCCTCACCCGTATAACGCCCCACCAGATCGTTTAGCCCGTCAGCGCTGATGCTGCTTATGATCAGTCCGTCGGCGCCGCTGCCCATGCACTGAACGATCTGCTCTCGTTGCACCGCAAGGTTGCCGTATCCGCCCGCTTCAACAAGACGCAGGCCAACGCGCAGGCGTTTGGCTTCGTCGATGAGGGCATAGTTGACAGCGCCCCAATAAGGGTCCTTGAGATGCGGAATGGAGGCACAAATGCGCCACTGTTTGGAAGCTTTTTCCAGGGCGTTATAGGTTTCGGTAGCACGCGCCAGATCGGAATTGAACGGCGGCGTCCAAACATCTACCTCGAGGGGATACCACGCATCGCCCGCTCGGGATTCCGTGGCCATCGCCGCCATAACAAAAACACCAGCCGTTACGGCTCCAATGAATTTCCGCGAAAACACCATGCTCATGTCACCACCTACCCGATTTCGCATCGTAACGTCACCGATTAAACGTTGTCATATCTTTATCGGCGATCTCATATTCAGCGTCGCGGCCAAGCTGCTGCAACAACCCGTTGATTTCTTCCTTTAGTTCGATCATCCGCAATTCGCGGCCCACGGCGATTCGGGAAAACTTCTCCAGCTCCTCCATCTTGTCGACCAGCACGGTTTCGCCGCGCTTGCGTTCGGTAATATCCCGAAACACAACAACGGAACCCACAAGCTCTCCGTCCTTGCGCATGGGCAATGAGGAATACTCGACAGGGAAGGAACTACCGTCGCTGCGCCAAAGGACCTCGTCCTGAATTTCGCACGGAACGCCCTTGGAATAGGTGCCCCGCATCGGGCATTCCTCCGGCGGATAGGGCGAGCCATCGGCGCGGGTATGGTGCACGGTGGCGTGCATTTTCACGCCGAGAAGCTCTTCTTCCCGATACCCCAGCATTTCAGCCGCGACATGATTACAAAACGTCACCTCACCGTCCGGGCTCAGGCCGAAAATTCCTTCGCCTGCAGAACTCAATATAAGACGGGTGCGTTCCTCGGATTCCGCGACCCTGTGTTCGACGTCGAGCTTCTCCGTAATGTCTTCAATGACACCAACAAAATGGGTCAGCTGGCCGTCTTCGTCAGCGACCGGGGAAATCGATGATGACGTCCAAAAAATCTCCCCATTCTTCCTTTTGTTCTTGAACAATCCACTCCAGAGATTTCCCGACAGAATGGTCTTCCACATTTCCTCAAACACCTCAGGAGCCATTTCGCCGCTCTTGAGAATTTGAGTGGTCTTGCCCACGGCTTCTTCCGCCGCATAGCCTGTAATTTCGGAAAAACGCGGGTTAACGTATTCAATGCATCCTTCCACGTCGGTAATCACGATTCCCGAGGGGTTTTGATCGACGGCAGACGCTAGCGTTCTAAGTTCCGCGGTTCGCTCGCTGACCGTTTGTTCAAGGTTCTCGTTGACCGCCTCCAAACTTTTGGCCAGTTCGGTCTGGCGGCCCAGCGAACGGCGCGTTTCCCGCGAATACAATGCCCCGATCGCGGCGAGAAGACCAAACATGCACAACACGACATACTGCATGATCTCGGCAAGTCGGTCCGACTTTTCGGCCTGCTCCTGGCTTATCTGGATCATTTCGCGCAGAACACCGGAAAGGCTGGCCCGGTAAATTCCCTTTTGGCGCTGGAATGATGGCTCCGTAACCAATTCCAATGCTTCTTCCCATTTCTCTTGGTCAATGAGAGAGATAGCCTCGGATTCCGTGCCTTCGATCTCGTCTTGTATATCGACCAGTTTCCCCATTGCCTGGCGAACATGTTCGTTCTTTTGAAGCCGGGCATTTTCTTCCAGCAAAGCGTACTTGGTGTCCTGGGTGTTCTGGTAGTTGAGTAAAAAATGATCCGATTCAAGGCTGGCCGCCAAACGCACCGCGGCCGTCATGCTACGATCCGCATTCAGGATTCGTTCCGCGTTAATCGTCATGATGCGAAGGCGTTCGGCGTTTAGCTTGACCTCTCCATCGACATAGAACAGGCCGCCGAAGCCAAGCAGCAAGACGACCGACAAGCCAACCAAGCTTTTTCCACTACTCAGAAACCGCGAAGACTTGGTCATACCGTTTCAGCTCCGATGTCTTGATGTATTTCTATCTTCCCGGCCCACGCGCTCATTCAAAATAGTATCGCTTTCCTTTGTTGTAGATGTACATGACAAATCCCGGATTGGAGATGTCTCCCTTTCTATCGAAGCCAATCTCTCCCAACACCGTATCGAACTTCATCGATTTCAAAACCTTCGAAACCTTGCCCGCTTCGAAAGTGCCTGCTTCACGCACGGCCTGCGCCCACACCTGAACGGCTGCATAACTGTAAAACGTGAAGGCTTCGGGATTAATCCCTTGGGCCTTGTATTTCTTGACAATGGCCTTGTTGCGTCGGTCATGCGCCGGGTCCGGCGGAAAACTGAACTGAACCCCGTCCAGCAAGCGAATATCTCTCTTTTCCACGGTGATATTGGTGAAGGTGTCGCCACCAAGCAAAACGAACTTTAGCCCCCGCTTCGCACGCTGTTTGACAAATTCGGCCAATTGCTCGGGCAGGGCCGGGTAAAGGATAACCTGAACGTTGTTCTCTTCAATTTTATCGAGAACGGCCGAGAAATCGAGAGACCCCTCGGGAGCGGGTTCGGAAAAGGCGACCGATTTTCCCGCCTGACTGACGAATTTCTTTGCCACATCAACGACGCCCCGGCTGTAGGCAGTCTGGTCATATATGAACCCCAGCGCCTTGGTTTTGAAATTCCTGAGGATATGTTCCGCCAGAACGAACCCCTGCATGTCGTCCCGTCCGGTCGTTCTGAAAATGTTGGAAAAGCCGCGTTCCGTCAGCGCGGGATTGGTCGAAGACGGGGAAATGGCGACGATCCCGTTTTTCTCGTAGATGTCCGAAGCGGCGATGGAGGCGTCGGAACATAAGTGCCCCATGACAAACGGCACTTTCAAACCGGCGAGTTCCCCCGCAATCGTTTTCGCCTTTCCGGCGTCGCATTCGTCATCCCGGACGATAAAGTCGATTTTCTCACCGAGCAGCCCGCCCGATGAATTGATCTCATCGACGGCGCCACGCGAACCGTTCTTGAACCAGGAACCGATCGGTGCATACGATCCCGACATCCCGCCGACGACAGCGAAAACGGTCTCTGCCTGCGAAGCAACCGGATAGAGAACCAAGCCGGCAATGAGCAACCATCGCTGAAACATGGTTTTTCCCCCTCTCGTTGCGCACTCATTTCTCGGTGTGCGTACGTTACCCCTTCCCTAAATCCCTTAACATCTCAAAAGAAGAACGAGCTTTCCATATCGATACAGGTAATTGCAATATCTATACTACCGACATACCAAAAGCCCCCGCCCGGCGAACCGGACGGGGGCTTTGTACGCTTTCGCGCATCGAGACGTCTTGTTACTTCGGCAGTTTGCCTTCGACGCCTTCGACATACCAGTTCATTCCCAGCAGCGTGCCGTCGTCCAGCACTTCACCGGCCTTGGCTTTTAGCGCGCCGGACTGATCCTTGATGGGACCGGCGAAGGGATGGACCTTGCCCGCAATGATGTCGGCTTCCACCTTCTGCGCCAGGGCCTTCACGTCGGCCGGCATGTTGGTGTAGGGAGCCATGGACACCATGGTCGATTTCAGGCCACCCCAGATGTCGCCTTTTTTCCAGGTGCCGTCGAGGACCGCTTTGGCGCGTTCGACGTAGTAGCTGTCCCAATTATCGATGATCGCCGTCAACTGGGCCTTGGGCGCAAACGCGATGTTGTCGGACGCCTGGCCGAAGCCAACGATGCCGCGCTTTTCAGCAACCTGCAGGGGAGCCGGCGAATCGGTATGCTGGGCCAGCACGTCGACGCCCTGGTCAATCAGAGCCTTGGCCGCATCGGCTTCCTTGCCGGGGTCGTACCAGCTGTTAACCCAAACCACCTTGACCTTAACCTTGGGATTGACCGAACGGGCACCCAGCAAGAAGGCATTGATACCACGAACGACTTCCGGGATCGGATAGGCGCCGACATAACCGATTGTGTTGGATTTGGTCATTTTGCCGGCGATGGCGCCGATCACATAGCGGCCTTCATAAAAACGCGCCGAATAGGTGGCGACGTTGGCGGCCTGCTTGTAGCCAGTGGCGTGCTCGAATTTGACGCCCGGGAAGCGCTTGGCGACCTTGAGCGTCGGGTTCATGTAGCCGAACGAGGTGGTGAAGATCAGTTTGTGACCCGAGGATGCCAGCTGGCTGATGACGCGCTCGGCGTCGGGGCCTTCGCTGACGCTTTCGACGTAGCTGGTCTTGACCTTGGCACCGAGTTCTTTCTCAATTGCCAGACGACCGACATCATGGCGGTAGGACCATCCGTGATCGCCGATGGGGCCGACATAGATAAAGCCGACTTTTGTCGGTTCTGCTTGGGCGGAAACACTCAGCAAAGCACCGCCGATGGCTGCGAGAGCCAAAGTTTTCAACGTGGATCGTAGCATCGTTTCTCTCCTTACCTTCGAGCCGGACCGCCGACCCTTCTTATTTTTCCACGCAAACGTCATTGCGCGGGATGGAAGCTCCGGCCCAGGCAGGCCGGCGCGTTGAGTTGAATCTTCAAGTGATCGCGGGAAATTATGACCAGAACCATAATCGTCACCAGATAGGGCGTCATCGACAGGAACTGCGAGGGCACGTCCACCCCCAGACCCTGCGCGTGCAACTGAATAACCGTGATCGCACCGAACAGATATGCGCCCAACACCAGACGCCCCGGCCGCCATGTGGAAAAGACGACCAGCGCAAGCGCGATCCAGCCGCGACCGGCGGTCAGATTTTCCGCCCACATGGGCGTATAGACCAAAGACAGATAGGACCCCGCTATGCCGCCCATGGCGCCGCCGAACATGGTCGCCAGATAGCGGATACGAATGACGGGATAGCCCAGCGCGTGGGCCGAATCATGCGACGCCCCCACCGCCCGCAAAATCAGGCCGATGCGGGTTCGCGCAAGCACCCAGCCGATGCCGCCTACACATGCAAACGACAGATAAACCATGGCGTCCTGGCCGAACAGTATTGGCCCGATGACCGGAAGCTCGCTCAAGCCCGGAATGTTCAGCTTCGGAATATTTTCGACGGTTACGCCGATAAAACCGGAGCCCAGAAGCGAGGTCAGGCCCAGACCGAAAATGGTCAGGGCCAGGCCCGTCGCCACCTGGTTGGCCAAGAGGCTGAGAGTCAGCGCGGCGAACACCAGGGCCATGAGTACGCCCGCCAAGGCCCCGCATAATACTCCGATAACGGCGCTTCCCGAAACATACGTCCCGGCAAAAGCGGCCAGCGCGCCGGTCACCATCAACCCCTCGACGCCCAGGTTCAAAACGCCCGAGCGTTCCGTCACCAGTTCACCGGCCGCCGCAAACAGCAACGGGGTGGAGGCCGTAATCACGGTCAGTATCAAAGGCGTCAAATGGTCCAGACCGCTCATTACGCCGCCTTTCCGATCAGGATGTGGATGCGATAGCGGATCAGCACGTCACAGGCCAGCAAGTAGAACAGCAAGAACCCCTGGAACAGCCCCGTGACAGCCGCCGGAACCCCAATTTCGATCTGCGCTGTCTCGCCACCCAGATAGGTTAACGCCATAACCAGACCAGCCAGCAACACGCCCACGGGATGAAGGCGGCCCAGAAACGCCACGATGATGGCCGTAAATCCATAACCCGGCGATATGGTCGGGATCAATTGGCCGATGGGTCCGGCCACTTCAATCACCCCCGCCAGCCCGGCCAGACCGCCGCCGGCCAACAGGGCGAACCAGATCACGCCTGTCTCGGAAAAACCGGCAAAGCGGGCCGCTTCGGGGGCCAAACCGACCAGTTTCAGCTTGAATCCGGTCAACCCCTTGCCCAGAACCAGCGCCACCGCCACAGCAATTAGGGCGAAGAAGACACCCAGATGAACCCGCGTTCCCTCGATCAGGACCGGCATGGTTCCGACCTCAGGGAACAACCGGGATTCCGGGAAGTTATACCCGTCGGGATCGCGCCAGGGCCCGTGCACCAGATAACTGAGCAGCAGGATGGCGACATAGGTCAGCATCAGGCTGACCAGAATTTCGTTGGCGTTGAAACGGGTGCGCAATAAGGCCGGAATGGCAGCCCACGCCATGCCGCCGACGACCCCTGCAATCAACATGGCAGGCAGCAAAAACGGGCTTGTGCTGTCATGGAAGAATATGGCGATGCCACCGCCCAGAATAGCCCCAAACGTGTATTGGCCTTCTGCCCCGATGTTCCATACGTTGGCGCGAAAACCCAGCGACAATCCGATGCCGATGAGAACCAGCGGCGAGGCCTTGACGATCAGTTCGCTAATTCCGTAAACGCTGGTCAGCGGCTGTACGAAGAAGGTGAACAACGCCACTCCCATGGGTTTTCCCATGATGGCGAAGGTCAGCCCGCCGGTGATCAAAGTCAGCGCCACTGCCAGCAACGGCGCACCCCAAACCATTGCACGTGAACGCTGACGGCGGGGAACGAGACGGATCATGTGGCCGCCTCCCGGTGCTCCGACAGGGTTTCATGAACGCCGCCCATGAGCAGTCCGATTTCCTCGGTGGTCGCTTCTGAAACGGGAACCGGTGGCGACAGCCGCCCCTCGCTCATCACCGCGATGCGGTCGCAAATGGCAAAAATCTCGTCCAAATCCTGTGAAATAATCAAAACCGCACTGCCCGTCGCCGCCAGATCGATCAGCGCCTGACGGATGGCCAACGCCGCGCCCGCATCGACGCCCCAGGTCGGTTGCGCAACGATCAGAACCTCGGGTGCCTGCAAGATTTCGCGGCCAACGACGAATTTCTGCAAATTGCCCCCCGACAGGCTACCCGCATCGGCGTTGGGTCCGGCGGCGCGCACACCATAGGTATCGACCACCTTTTTGGTGTGATCGAGGGTACGCCGCGAGCGGATCATTCCGCCACGGGTCAGCCGCAGTTTGGAAAATCCGGTCAAAAACGTATTGTCGGTCAGCGCGAGATTAAGGGCTGCGGCGTGATCGTTGCGTTCCTCGGGCACAAAGGCCATGCCGCACAAGCGCCGATGGATCGGTCCGAAATGGGCCACCGGCGCGCCGTCCACGCGAATGGCATCGGCCTCGTGGTCCAGCTTGGTTTCGCCCGTCAGGACCTTCATCAGCTCGTTTTGCCCGTTCCCGGCAATGCCGGCGATACCCATGATTTCGCCGCCGTGAAGGGTGAACGAGATGTCCTTCAAGTCGAACCCGAAGGCGCGAGTCGAGGTAGCGGATACGTTGAAAACCCTCAGGCGCGGTGTCGTGCGCTCGGCTGTTGCGCGGCTGGGCGGCGCAATGCGCGTTCCCAGCATCAACTCGGCCAGCGACCCCGGTGTTTCGTCGCGCGGATCGCAATGGGCGACAACGCGTCCCTCGCGCAGCACGGTCGCGCCCGAGCAAAGGCGGCGCACCTCGTGCAATTTATGTGAAATGTAAAGGATGGACCGGCCCTCAGCCGACAGCTTGTCCAATGTAGTGAAAAGCTGGTCCGCTTCCTGCGGGGTCAGCACGCTGGTCGGCTCGTCGAGGATCAGCAACTGGGGGTCCTGCAACAGACAGCGCACCACTTCGATCCTCTGGCGTTCGCCCACCGACATGGACTGAACGATACGTTCCGGTTCCAGCGGCAGGCCGTACGCCGTCGATACATCGATGATGCGCTTGCGCAGGGCCTTGGGGTTCCATTTTCCGGGCACCGCCAAAGCCACGTTTTCAAGCACGCTCAACGGCTCAAAAAGCGAAAGATGCTGGAACACCATGCCGATGCCCAGGTTGCGGGCCGTTGAAGGCTTGTCCATGCGCACCGGGCGGCCCTGCCAGAAAAGCTCACCCTCGTCGGGGCGCAGCAGGCCGTACATCATCTTGACCAGGGTGCTTTTTCCGGCCCCGTTCTCGCCCAGCAGGGCGTGAACCTCGCCGGGGCGGATGATGAATGACACGGTGTCGTTGGCGATAACGCCGGGAAATGCCTTGGTCAGGCCGCGCGCTTCCAACAACGGCGCTCCCGGTTGCCTGCCGTCTTCGGTTTGGTCGTTTTTGTTATGTGCGTCCATTCAGCGTTCCGCGCGACCCAGGTAGGCGGGTTTTCTCGGGATTTGCCCCGATATTCGCCCCGCTTATACAGTGCCGACCCACCCTTCGGAAAGGGCGTGTTATCCACAAAAAGTGCACAGCCGCACAATCCCGGCGTCGCACCGGCATTGATCGTTCGAACTTATTGCGTTAACGGTCTGTCTTTCGATTGTCAGACTCACTGACCGACAAATCCGGAGCCCGTCCATGACCGATTCCCTCGAACCCCGCCTCAGCGACCTGGAAACGCGGCTGGCCTACGTGGATCGCATGGTCGAAGATCTATCATCGGTCATCGCCACCCAGGACCGCGAGATTGACCGCCTGACCCAACAGGTCCGCCGCATGGCCGAGCGCATGGGCGACATCGACGCCCAACTGGACCGCGCCGCCGCCCCCGACGACAAACCACCGCCGCATTATTGAGATGAAAAAATCAACCGGCGAACATGGCTACTACGTCTACGTCGCGCTGAACGGAGCCGATATCGCCTACACAGGCATCGCCAAGGACGTCACCGCGAGGCTGGCCCAACACAACACAAACACCGGCGCCCGTTTCACCCGAGGCCGCGGCCCGTGGCGCATCGCCCACACCGAGGGCCCGATCAGCCACGGTGAAGCCCTGCGCCGGGAGATGGAGATCAAAAAAGACCGCAAGCTCAAGGCAGCAATCAAGGCGACCTCCCTCAACATCACAGCGACTCGCTGAAACTGCAGAATATTTTTATTCCGGGTATTGGCGTTTGGGGCGCACCGGAACGCCACCGATTTCCGGTAGTCGAATGTCCACGGCTGGTGCCCATGTCACTTTCGCCACGATCAGGCGGGCCAGACCCTCGGCCGAGGCGGCGAGGAGTTTTTCGCCCTTTTCGGCTGTCGCCCGCGCTGGCAATCCACGCACGCCATTGGGCGTACGGGTAGAGAAATCCTGCCATCGGGTGCCACCCGGCTGGTCGGTTTCCTCTTTTAGCGCGGCTCCGGCAAACCCTTCGAGCGCAACGGTATCGACCAGATCGGGTTCGAGAAACAACATCATCGAGGTCTCGGCCTCGCCGGCATGCATGACACAGTCCTGATCATCGAGGATCGCCGCGTGTTCTTCCGCCGCCTCGATCATATAGTTGGTGACCACAATCGGCGCATCGAAATGGCGCTTGAGGCGGGCCGTCGCCAATTTAAGCGCGTCCGTGTTTCCGCCATGGCCGTTGTTCACCAGGATACGCCGGAAGCCATGGTGGATGACACTGTGGATGACGGCATGGAGCACCCCGTGGAGGGTTCCGTAATCTGCCGTGAGGGTGCCGCCAAAATCCATGTGATGGTCCGACATGCCAAGCCAGATGGTCGGCAGGACCACCGTCGGCGTGCCGCCCTCACAGGCCGTTTCGGCAGCGCGGCGCGAGGTCTCGTAAACGATGCGCGTATCCGTCTGCACAGGCAAATGCGCGCCGTGCTGTTCGACCGAACCGACCGGAATGATAACCACCGCGTCCTCATTCGCCAGCGCCCGCGTTTCATGGGCCTTCATGCGCATCCACTCGACGTTCATACCGAATTTCCTTCTCTTGGCGCGAGCGCCAACGGCGCTTTCCCCCTTCTGCGGATCAGGCCTCGTCGATCCACATTTTCGAGGCCGTTTGGGCCATGCCGAGCGCACGCATTTTGTCTTCGGCGCGTTTAATCATGGCATCGATTTCGCCTAAGTCCGCGTGATCAAGGGCAGGAACCGGCTGGCGGGCGACCGGAGTTCGCAAAAGGCCGCGACGATACATGATGAACTTGCGCACGCAGATGCCCAGGCCCGGCTGCTGTTCATGGCAGATGAGAGGGAGATGGACGTCAAACAGGTCCTCGGCCCGATCGAAATCCCCGCGCTGGCTTAACTCGACGATTTGGACCAGATTCTCCGGATAGCTGAACCCGGTGGCCAGTCCATCTGCGCCTCTCCTTAGCGTGGCGGGAGCAAAAAAACCGCCGGTGCCGCCAAGGATACTGACTCGCCGAATCCCCTTCTCCTCGCTTTCACGGCGAATTCGAGCAATCTTTCCAAGGCCCGGATTGTCTTCGGCCTTAAACACGACGACATGCGGGAAATCCTCAAATATCTTCAAAATCAGCGGAACCGAGAGATACACATTGTTCGCTGGCGGGTAGTCCTGAAAGACGACCGGAACGTCTTCACCGAGCGCTTCCATCTGGCGGACGGTATAATTGTAGACCTGCTCGTCGGTTCGAAGCCCGCTGGCCGGCGAGATCATCACGCCAGCAGCACCCGCATCCATGCCTGTCTTGGCGATTGACGAAAGGTCGCGCAGACCAAGGTTACCGGTTCCGAGAACGGTGGGTACGCGGCCATCGATCCGCGAAAGGACGCGTTGCAGCACCTGAATGCCTTCTTCCGGCGAGAGCTTCGCCGCCTCGCCGAAAACGCCGAGAGCAACCATCCCTTTCACACCGCATTCAAGAAAAAAATCAATGAGACGATCCAGCGATTTGATGTCCAGCGCGCCGTCTTCCATGAACGGGGTTGGGCAAATCGGGAAACAACCCGCTGCCGTTTCGTCTATTCGGTTGCGTGTCATTCTTCGGCCCTTCTCGAACTCTGAGGACATTAATATTGTTTATCGCCCAAGAAATTTCCTGCCCACAGCACGCTAATCGCTTTTGTAATTTTCACAAGCGGTTTTCCCTCCTTCTCGCGAATAGCGGCAACTAGGTCAATAGGAGCCAGTCCCATTGCAGGAACGGGTGGAGCCGGGCAAAAAAATCCCCCGGAAAGCAAATAGCTAAACGGGGGGCGTATGTTTGGAACCGTGAAGGGTGTTATCGCGGAGTTCCCTGTGACGTCTCTTGGTGACAACGGCATCGGTGGGCAGAGACTGTCGGTTTCATCCGATAACGTCGGCGAGGTTACTCCTCGTCAGGCGTCGCTTCGGGTTCGGCGTCAGTTTCGGTATCCGATGGGTTTTCGAGTTCCGCTTTTTCCGCCTTTGCCTTGGCCCGGGCCGCCTTTTTAGCTGCTTTTGCCCGATCGCGTTCCATGCGTTCGAACTTGTAGTTAGGTTTGCGGGCCATTTCGGTCCTCTCGGTTAGTTTGGCTGTTTGCGCGATATTTGTAGACCGAGCACCAACCGTTAGTCCAGAACGCTAAGATTCTCGGCGGAGGCTTTGCCGTTCCGTCCGGGAACGAGTTCGAATTCGACCCTTTGGCCTTCGCGAAGGCTCGTAAGTCCCGCCTTTTCTACGGCGGAGATATGAACGAACGCGTCTTTGGAGCCGTCTTCAGGTTCGATGAACCCATAACCCTTAGTCGGGTTGAACCATTTCACTGATCCAGTCGCCATGTCTTGTCCTTTCAAGGCACTCATAAATTTGCAGACATATTTGGTCTGCACAGCTTCGCTAAGTGGTCTCACAATTTCAGGGGTAACGCGGCAAAGCGCAAAGGCTTCTAGATGGATACGCCAGAATAATGTGCAACCGAACGCAAATTTATCCTGCGTTTTTTCCTTTTTTGCAAGAGTAATCAGCATGTTGGCTTTAATTGGAGGGTGCACGGAACGAACGGAAGACGGCCCCGCATTCGTCCGAAAAACCGCTGGCGCCGATCGTGTGCTATAATGGCAGCGGGACTTTTTGGGCAGCTGAACAGGGACTAGGGACGTGGCCCTGGAATTTTCATCTGTATCCTCCACCTCCATTGCGGTGGCGGGCATTCAGACGTTGCGCGGCTTGTCGCGCTCGACGTCATCGGGCGCTATCGGGCTTGAGTTACCGCCCGAGCTGACCAACGGCACTACGCCGCGTTTTGTCACCTCGGTCGACGCCCAAACCGCGTCGGCGGCCTTGACGGTAGCAATCAAGGTCGGCACGGCGATCAAAAACAGTCTGGGCGCCCTTGCCGGCGCGCTGGAAACGGCCGACCACGAATCGCTGGTCTCATCGACCACGGCGCTGACCATTTCCGGATCCCGTGTTTCCCGCGTCAACGTCCATGCCGAAGCCAGCGTTCTGCTTGAAAAAATCGATACCCTGATCGCTGCCAATACCTTCAACCACAATGCAAATTTTATCTCAAGCAGGTCAGGAAATATCCTGATCCAGACGTCGCGCTATGGTGGCGGTTTGGAAATCGTTCCACAGGCTCTCGACACCGAGGGCCTCGGCCTTTCCGATTTGATATTGCTGAGCAAAACCGATATTGATCGCGGAATCGCCGCTGTCGATGAAGCGCTGTTTCGCGTCGGCAGCCGGGTAGCCAACCTTGAAGCCCTGCAACGCAATCTGGGTCAGTTGGGCGCGCCTGGTCAGTCCCTGTCCCGAGCTATTGCCAACGGAAGCGACACCCTTCCACGGGGCAGTCTGGTCAATCTGGTGGCCTGACACCACCAATTCCCATACTAGGAAAAACCCCGCCCATTATCATTTGGGCGGGGTTAGCTCGCTTGGTGGCTATCAGAGTGCCGACTTCGTTATGTTCGGCATTCTCGGCAGGAACAGAGGCTACGAGGCTGCGATCTACGCCGAGTCGCTCGCGGCTTTTTTTGGTTTCTTTTTAATTTCACCCTGTTCGTGCATAACGAATTTCTCTGTCACCGGAGCGCGGTACTGATCGGCCTGATGCAGGCACTTGCGTCCGCAAACATCAACACACACGCCGCAGTAAACGCACTCGAACGGATCGCATTCCCAGGTCGCTTTTTCGCGATCCACGGTAATGCATTGTGCCGGACAGGCCCGCGCACAAAGGGTGCACATGTTGCACTCTTTGATGTCGATCGAGAGCTCGCCGCGCGCATTGGAAAACGGCTCACGCGTGGTGATCGGATACATCCGCGTGGCGGGTTTGCCAAAAAAGTTTTTGACGATGGTTGGGGTCATGAAAGCCATATTATTTTACCCCTTTCTTATCGTTCGGTGCAGCTGATGCACGGGTCGATGGACAGAATGATGACGGGCACATCGGCCAGTTCCATCCCCGGCAGCATTGCAGTCAGCGGCGGAATGTTGGCGAATGTCGGTGTGCGGATGCGCAACCGGTCCAGGTTCTTAGAGCCGTCGGCCTTGATGTAGTACATCAATTCGCCGCGCGGCTGTTCAACCCGCGAGATGACCTCGCCTTTCGGGCGCCCGCGAACCTTAACCGAGGTTTCACCTTCCGGCAGCCCGGCAATGGCCTTGCGGATAATCTCCCCAGCCTGCAACGTTTCGCGGAACCGAACCGCGCCACGGGCGTAACAATCGCCGGCGGTTTCGACGATGGGCTCGAAGCCCATGTCGTCATAGGCGCCGTAGCCCAGCATGCGCATGTCCTGAGCAACCCCACTGCCGCGCAGGCACGGCCCGGCGGCGCCGAGTTCAAGCGCCTGCTCCTTGGTGATGACGCCGACGTCGACGGTCCGTTTTTTGACCGAGTAGTCGTTAAGCATGGTCGTCTGAAGCTGCCGGATTTGCTTTTCGACATCTTCGATCTCCGAAAGAACCCATTTACACTGGTCTTCATCAAGGTCGCGGCGAACACCGCCGATAACGTTGACCGAGATGATTACGCGCGCGCCAGCGGTCGCTTCCATGACGTCCATGACGCGTTCGCGAATACGCCAGAACTGCATGAACAGCGATTCAAAGCCAAACGCGTCCGCATACAGGCCAAGCCACAGAAGGTGGCTGTGCATCCGGTGCAGTTCGGACCAGATCACCCGCAGGTATTCAGCCCGGCGTGGAACTTCCACACCCATCATTTCCTCGATGCCCTGCACATAACATGCGGCGTGGATCATCGAGCAGATGCCACATACGCGCTCGACCACCTGGATCATCTGCACGTGGTCGCGAATGTCCGCCAGCGTTTCCAGGCCCCGATGAACATAACCAAGCGCCGGAACGGCGTCGGTGATGATCTCGTCCTCCACCGTCACGGTGACGTGGATGGGTTCCGGTAGAACGGGATGCTGCGGTCCGAATGGTACGATCGTTCTTGCCATGATCTTTCCTTAAATCGCGCTTTACGCGGCTCCCTCAGGTGCCGCCTCGGCGTCCTTGCGGATAACGCCGTACTTGCAGAACGGGGTCCGCTGAACCTCTTCTTCAAGGTAGAGCGTGCCGCCGAAATCGAGAACCAGGCCATCAAACTCGAGGCCGAAATGATCCTTGCTTTCGTTTTCAATCAGAAACGCGGCAAAATACACTCCGCTGATGCTGGGCACGGGCTCTTTCTTGGGCACGGCCATGCGCAGATTGACCACGTCCAGATCCTTGTCGAAATGGTACAGGATATCGACACTATCCTCGTCCAGATCGACAACGGACATGGTCACGAAGCGGTATCCGTCGTTTTTCAGTTTTGTCACTTCGTCAACCACGGTTCCCCGGGTGATTGTCGTGCTTTCTAATTCCACGGTCGTCTTCCTTGTTACCAAAGGGCCATATGCCACCGCCTAAGCGGCCGCCTTTTCGGCTTCCTTCTGCATTTCGGCCAACAATCCCAAGCCAGTGACCACGCCGTCGATAATCGCTTCGGGCTTGGCCGCACATCCGGGAACGTAAACGTTAACCGGAATAGCCGTATCAACCCCGCCCATAACGTTATAGCAATCGCGGAACACGCCGCCCGAAAGGCCGCATGCGCCGATGGCGATGACCAGTTTCGGATTGGGCATCTGGTCGTAGATCTTTTTGAGAACCTTGGCATTGCGAGGGTTCACCGTGCCAGTCACCAGAAGCACATCTGCGTGCTTGGGATTACCGACATTGATGATGCCGAAGCGTTCAATATCGTAAAGCGGCGTCAGGCAGGCCAACACTTCAATATCGCACCCGTTGCAGCTTCCACAGTCGAAGTGAATCAGCCAAGGCGACTTGAGTTGGGATTTCTTAACGAAGTTACCAAGCATCTGAGCAGCCCCTTAAGCGAAGTACAGCCACGCGAGATTAACCGTGGAAAGGCACAGTCCGGCGATCCAGACCGATCCCAACATCCACCGCCAAGTCAAACGGGCCGAAATGTTGTCGATGATAATTTCAAGCGCATAGGTCACCAGCAGCAGAACCACCAGACCGACCAAGCTCGTCGTCCAGAACAGAGCGACGAAGCCCAGGATCAGAATGGTTTCGTACCAGTGAGCAATTTCAACTAGCGCCAGGTTGCGGCCGACATACTCGGTGTAAACACCCTTGACCAGTTCCTGGTGCGCGTGGTGCGAACCCGATATATCAAAAGGCGATTTCCTGAGCTTGATGGTCAACGCATAACCGAGAACGATGAACAGCAACGGCAATTCAAGGAGCAGCGGCGTGTCATGCGCGATGACGGCCTCGACCTTGAAGCTGTCGGTGGTCACGTAAATACCGGCGATGACCAGGATCAACAGCGGCTCATACGCCAGAATTTGCAGCAGCTCGCGCTGGCCGCCAACCTGACTGTATGGTGAGGGCACCGAAAGGGCGCCAATCACAAGGAACACCGCACCGATGGCCTGCACGAAAAAGATCAGCAGCAGGTCGCCCATCATAAAGAAGAGCACCACTGAAGTCGCCGCCGCGCCGACGTAGACCCACGAACAGAAGGTCAGCCACGGATTGGCAACGGTGGTTTCCTTGGCCCAAAGCTTCGCCACATCGTAGAAGGACTGCACGATCGGAGGACCGAACCGCCCTTGCGCACGCGCCGTCAGCTTGCGGTCGATACCGCCGATGAGGCCACCGACGAGAGGCGCGACAATCAGCCCCGCGAGGGCCAACAAGATTACGTTTGTCACTGCATTCCTCCCATCACGAACATCAGCGCCAGGAGGGCCACAGCCCCGCCATTTACCCAGCGTGACAGCTTTTCCTCGCCGAACAGTGCCGTCATGTAATAGTGACCGACGGTGATCGGGACTTCCTTGTTCATCGGACCGATATAAGCCGAACCGTCTTCGTTCTGAAGCCCGCCCATGTACGGCATCGCGTTAGGCGTTACTTCGGCCTTACGCATTGCCCGCAAGGCAAACAGGAAGCCGATCACGACCACCGCGAACAACGGCAGCACGGCGAACGCCCCAGCGGGATTGCCGAACACGCCTTGACTGATTTCGAACGGAGACGCACCCATCGCCGCCACCGCAGGTCCCACCAAACCGGTGTAGAGCCAAGGCGACGCGATGCTGACGAGAACCGCGCTGGCACACAAGCCAACCAACGGCCAACGGGTCAGGATAGCTTGTTCCTCTTTGGCGATCTTGCCACTGAACGGCGCGCTCATGACGCCACCAGCCCAACGCACCCAATAAACAATCGTCAAGGCGCTACCAAGGGCCAGCATGATGATCAGGGCCAAGTCCGAAGCAGCCGATTCAATGGCCATCCATTTGCCGAGCAGCATGCCGAAAGGCGGCAGGATCATGGTGATCACTGCGATCACCGTAATCAACGCCGTCACCGGCATTCCGGCGTAGACGCCACGCATGTCTTCGATGTCTCGGCTGCCGATCTTTTGTTCGATGGTGCCGACGCACAGGAAC
>Ga0233431_1002831_pt1 | contig 22832 bp, 21 predicted proteins | sample SI_118_April2016_FD_179867 | JGI IMG/M metagenome (GOLD analysis project Ga0233431, IMG submission 179867) | Seawater microbial communities from Saanich Inlet, British Columbia, Canada - SI_118_April2016_200_MG | ecosystem: Environmental > Aquatic > Marine > Inlet | place: Canada: British... | reverse complement strand
CATCTTTACAAAAAACATTTCCTCCTGGAGTTTCATCTAATTCCGTTCCAGTAATTCCTGTTTCTTTTCTTGGTAAACAAACATATTGTCCCGAACTAGTATCTACAATTTTTCCAACATCATCAAGACCATTATAACCACAACAAAAACCTTGGTCTTTTGTTCCGGTTTGGACCCAGGGGAAAGATTTATCAAAAATATTTCCGTGGTTTGCAAAAATTACTGTTACTTCTTCTTCTGTTGAATCTATGGTGTCTTGTTCGCATCCTTCTTCGAAATTATTACAATCCTCTTTTGTATCCGGATTACAATCATTTCCCATTCCTGCTGTGGGATCGTTTACATCCCCTGTTCCAATGCCATCACCACAAATTTCAGGAGCGCCAGGATTTATACAAATAGCACAACGAGAATGTTTTGGATATTCACAATTTATCTTCCCGGTATCTTCATCAAGCGTAGGACATCCTTGTTCTGTTTCATACCCATTTCCATCATAACAATCTTCGGGAGTAGTATATCCATCTTGGTCAAAGTCTACTCCCGGGGTTTTTTCCCATGCCGGGTAGTCCACCTTACCCTGGTCAGTACAATTATAAATTTCGTTTTTTACCCAAGCAATTGTTCCATTGGATTCGCTGGTACACTCGTGCCAATAAGAATCGTCAGAACATAAAAAATAAGTTCCAAAAGAAGAATAATATTTCTCATTTCTCATGGCCCCTCCATCACATTCCGCGCCACTATCATTTACATCCATCTCTTTATGTTCAAAATCAAGCATAAATCCTTTATTGACTACTGCCCAATCTCCATCATTTTGATCTGAATCATCAACGTCAGTCATGAAAAACCAACATCCTTCTTTTGCAGGAACTTTATATTTTGGCTCATTAAAACCACAATCCCCCCCGCCACCAATATCTGCGCCAGGAACCATTTTATATGAAACCCCACAATCATCGCCATTGTCTCCACGACAAGACAAAGAACTATATTTGTCAACATTTACCGGTATAGTTGAAGCGATTGCCAAGGAGAAAGAAAAAGAAATTACTATAAGTATAATTAAAGTAAATATAATCCTCTTTTTCATATAATAGTATAATTATATTTTCATTTATAAATTTACCGAGTGCCTACCAACTAAAAAAGGTCATATTAAAACAGATTGGACCAATATTGTTTTGATATTGTTATCAGATTGAATTAAAATTTTTCCTTTTGAATTGATTATTTGAGAAATTCCGGTGTTTGAAGCCCTAATAAGCGGGACGTTGTTTTCTGCTGCTCGATGTTTTGAAAATTGTGCTGCAAGTCCAGCGCCAAAACCAAAACGACGATTGTTAGCAATAACTACAAAAAGATCTACTCCGTCTGTTCTTCTTTCACTAAAATATTTAGGGAAAAACTCTTCATAGCAAATTAAAGAAGATACTTTAATCTTATTTCCCTTGTAATCGAATTGAAATACCGTCTGATTGTTTTTTGTTGATACTGCCCCGGTATTAAAAAAGCCGGGAAATATTGAACCAGAATGGCCTAAAAATGTTCCGTTTGAATTAATGTATATGACTATATTAAGATGTTTTTGATTTTTTCTATAGAGTAATGAGCCAATGATTAAATTAACTTCATTTTTCTTTGCATATTCTTGAATTGTTTCTAATAAATGGGGTTTATCATTAATTAAGTCGGCGGGCATGGCATATTCTGGCCAAACCACAATTTTTGCACCATAATTAATTGCGTAATCTGTTAAATTTAAATTGCGCTCAACGATTGCTTTTTCTACATTATTTGTTCTCCATTCCCAAGATTGGTCAAAATTTGGTTGGATTGCTGCCACCGTGATATTTATCTTATTGTCTGTTTTTTCTTCTTCTAAAGAAGGTATAAACAAAACTAATAAAATTAAAAATACCATCAAAGAATATAAAAGTAGATGTCTGTTTTTTTTTGTTTTGTTTGTTTCTGAAAAAAAAGTGTAAAGTAAAAGTGCAAAAACTACATTCAACGCAACTACTAAAAAAGTAATTCCTCTTAATCCAATGAACATTGAGAGGGTTCCTGTTTCTTTTACAAAAGATCCAATTTCAAAAATGAATCCTCCTAATTGTATAAAAGAAACAAAATACTGCAATAATATAAACACAAAAGGAATTGAAATTATTAAAAAATAGTTATTTTTGTGTTTATTTGTTAATGTATATGAAAGGTAAGATAATGTTATCCAAAAAAATAAAGACATAATTAAAGCTAAAAAAAACAAACTAATTTCTCCGTCTTGAGTGTACACCCACCAATATCCTCCTATTGCAAAAAAAACAGACATGATTGTTCCATGCAATAATACTTTTTTTGTTTTTTTGTGATTTAAAAAAATATTTAAAAAAAAAGGTACTAGTGCTATTCCCCATAAAGAATAAACTCCTCTCCAAAGAAGTGTTGGTAAGAGAATAGTTAAGAAAAGAAGAGAGAGAAAATTACTAAAAACCTTAATAATTGTTTCTTTTTTAATCATTTTAAAATATTTATAAGATTAACAGAATTTGGATCTCTTAGTTCTTCTTTTTTCTTAGAAAAAGAACTGAAAATCGTTTTAACTTTATACTTTTTACATAATTTAAGATTAAGTTTCATTCGAGACATGATTTTTGCGCGATCTTTTCCATTCAAAATATCATTAAAAGAAAAGGCAATTGTTTTTTCTTGATCATGCGCAATTTTACATAAAACTTGGTCTAAACCAGAACGAACATAGTGTAAAGAATCTTTAGGATGAATTTTTTCAACACCTACAACAATGTCGACTTTAGTTTTTTCTAAAGCAAACCGTAACATTTCTTCTGAAATTGGAGAGAATACTGTGACCCTACCTTTAGCTTCCCTTATTTTCTTCAACAGTTCTTTTTTATTATCAGTTTCAATGAAAACAAAATCTCTATCCAAAAACAAAGTTTTTTCCCAACCTAATGATATACTCAACTCTTCAATTTCCTTACTATATTTGGTTAAAACAAAATTGTTCATAACTTAGCTAAAACATTACAGTATTTAAATAATTAATGAGAAAAACAAGTTACCACTAAGAGGAAAGAAATCCTCAAAACATTTATAAAACAAGGAACAAAATTAACCAATACCAAGGGCTCATTAGGAGCAGGAGGATAAAATGGAAATAACAATAATTAAAGAAACAGAACAAGGTTCGAAAAAGGTTAATTTTTCAAAGCAAACTGTAAAAGAAATTCTAGAACAATTAAACATTAATCCTGAAACTGTTCTTGTTGTAAGAAATAAAGAAGTTATTACTGAAGATGACCCTCTAAATGATCAAGATACATTAGAAATTCTTAATGTTGTCTCTGGAGGTTAAGATGCAATGTACAAAATGCAATGAAAAGGCAGTAATTACTTTACAACACGGAAATTTGTGTAAGGTTCATTTCATTAATTATTTTGAAGATAAAGTTTTCAAGACAATTAAGAAATATCAGCTAATTGATAGAAATGACATTATTTGTGTTGCAACTTCTGGCGGAAAGGATTCTTTAAGCGTACTTTACTTAACAAAAAAATATTTGGATAAGTACAAACAAGATACATCCAAGCTGTTTGCATTATTAATTGATGAAGGTATTGCTAATTATCGAGAAACAACTGAAAGGGACCTTAAAATATTTTGCAAAGAACATAATGTTACGTTAAAAGTTGTTAGAGCAAAGGAAGAATTCAATTATACCTTAGATGAAGCTTATCCAATCATAAATGAAAAAACAAAGAAAAAGCCTTGTAACATTTGTGGAGTATGGAGAAGATATCTACTTAATAAATATGCTCGAATATACAAGGCAACAAAATTAATCACAGGGCATAATTTAGATGATGAAGCCCAAGCAATTATTATGAATAATTTTAAGGCAAATACAAAGCTTGCAGCTCATTTAGGACCCATTTCTGGAATTGAAGATTACAAATTATTTGTGCAACGAGTTAAACCATTATATTTTTGTACAGAAAAAGAAACAAGACTATATTGTTTATTAAAAGGGTTTCAAGTTGACTTTACTGAATGTCCTTATTCACAACAAGGACTAAGAGCAAGTGTAAGGGAAATGCTTAATGATTTTGAAAATAAGTATAAAGGAACAAAACAAGGAGTAATCAATTCTTTTTTAGCAGTTTTACCCTTAATTAAAGCCAATCAAATTAAAACAAATGAATCAAAAATAAAAAATTGTAAAACATGTAATGAACCTGCAAATTTAGAAATTTGTAATGCCTGTAAATTAAAAGAGGTGTTAACCAATGGATAATCCAGAATACAGCGAAAAATATTCTAGACAAACTATTCTAAATAAAATTGGGGTAGAAGGCCAAGAGTTGTTACATAAAGCCAAAGTTGCAATCGTTGGTCTTGGAGCCTTAGGAACAAATACAAGTGAGCTATTAACAAGATCTGGCGTTGGAAACCTCACTTTAATTGATTTTGATACAATTGAACATTCCAATTTGCAACGACAAACTTTGTTTAAAGAAGAAGACATTAAAAAAAGTAAGATAGAAATTGCAAAAAGAGAATTAAATAAAATCAATTCGTTAATCAAAATAGAAACAAAGCAAGTTATATTAAATGAAAACAGTATTAAAGAATTAAACCAATTTGATTTAATCTTAGATTGTACCGATAACTTAGAAACAAGATTTTTAATTAATGCTTTTTGTAAAACTAATAAAATTCCTTGGATTTATTCTGCTTGTGTGAAAACTCACGGATATGTTATGCCCATTTTTCCTCAAGGGCCTTGCTTAAAGTGTTTTTTAAAGCAAACAGACTTAGATTCTGCATGTACTTCTGGTGTAATTAATACTATTGCAACTTCAATTTCTGCATTACAAACAACTTTAGCAATTAAAATAATTACAAAAAAAGAGGTAAAACCAGAATTAATTTACTATGATGTTTGGAATCAAATATTTAAAAAAATGAAAATTAATCCTTCTTGTGAACTGTGCCAAATAACTTAAGACTTTCTTTTATCTCTATTTCAGAATAAGCAATTAACGGCCTAAATAATAATTTTGAAGTATCAACCTTGGCATAATTCTCAAAATTCTGGCCAATAACCATAACATCAATGCTAAACTTTTCAATCTCTTTAATATCATCAATTACATCTAATTCTAATTTGTGAGGACAAAATTGTTGTAATAAAGATATGTCTATAGAAGATAGTGCTATTGGAGTTACTGAACATCCCCGTTTCATAAATAACAATCCTGCAAGAATACTAGCTTCATTTTCAATAAAAAGTAAAACTTGCCCCTCAACACCGGTTGGTAAGCCACCAAAACATTTTATATTATCAACAAAAACAAATGCACCTTCTTGATTTATTTCAATGTTTAGTATGTAATCTGGATTTTTATAATCTCCTTCTATTCCTAAGGTTTCTCCAACAAATTTTCCAATAAGAGGGTTAAAATCAGGAGACTTAATTGGAAATGTTTTATCAGCCCTATTAGTCTCAACTCTAAATTTCCCTTTCCTTCCTCTTACAAGTTCTAAGGCCGCTTTTTTAATTTCTTCAACGTCTTTCCCTACCCTAACCGCAGGCGAATATGAAACTAATCCAAAAACTCTTCTCAATTTTTCATGGTCAACAAAAAAATCCATTACTAACCTGCTACGTAATTTCCTAACTTTCTTTCCAGTAATTTTTTCAATATTAGAGATTAATTTGTTCTCGAATATGAACTTATTTTTACCTTTAAGAAAAATTTCTCCGTACCGTACCAAAATGTGTGTATATTCCATTAAATATGTAAAAGATAACCTTTTTTAAAAATGATTCTCTTTTTAAACCTCCTTCTCTTCTGATGCAATAACTTGCCTTTTAAGTTAAAGACGGTAATCTCCATAAGAAATAAAGGATAAGGAAAAAACAAAGAAGTATATACATTTAATACTTATTTGAAAAGAGGCCGTTTATAAAGGCAATCTTTAAATACTCCTGGTTTGCTTTATAAACCAACAACAGGTTAGGGGGTTAAACTTATGGCAGAAAAAAGTAAAGAAAAAGTAACTAAAAAAGTTTCAAAGAAAACCGCAAAAAAAGAAATTACAATCGTTAACATCGTTGTTTCTACAGCATTAGAAAAAGAAATTCCGTTAGAAAAAATGGCAGCAACCTTGCCAAATACGGAATATAATCCAGAACAGTTTCCAGGATTAGTATTAAGAATAAAAGATCCAAAAACTTCTGCACTGATTTTCTCTAGTGGAAAAGTTGTTTGTACCGGTGCAAGAACTATGGAAGATGTTGGCAAAAGTATCCTAAGTATAATTAAAAGTCTTAAAAAAATGGATATTAATGTTACCATTAAACCAGAAATTACTGTACAAAATATTGTAGCATCCGGTAGTATTGGTATGGATTTAAACTTAAATGTTTTAGGGATTCAATTGCCAAACACAGAATATGAACCAGAACAGTTTCCAGGATTAGTACATAAATTAAAAGGAACTAACGCAACTTTCCTATTGTTTAGTAATGGAAAAATTGTTTGTACTGGAACAAAAACTGAAGCTGCAGTTCATGAAGCTACAGACAAACTTATTGAAAATTTGAAAAAACTATTGGATAGGAAATAGTTTTTCATTTTTATTTTCTTTTTTTAAAATAATACTCGAATATAATAATTTATTTAAAGAGTGCCTTCTTCTCTCTTCTTTATGAAAGATAAAATTTTAATTGAATATTTTGGTAGTCATTTAAAAAAAGAGCTTGCTGAGTTAAAGAAATTAGAAGATTCTTTACGTCTTCATATTAATCATTTTGAGTTAGATGATAAATGGTTTAGGGGAGTCGATTCTGTGGAAGTAGAAGGAGCTTTGTTCTTTAAAAATTTGAAAAATTTAGAAGAATTGATTGTTAAGTTAAGAATTACTGAAGAACATTTTAAGACAATTTGTGGCTCAAATCCTGATTATAAGGATGGATTATGGGAATTAAACCAAGGGATTGGATTTTTAAAAGAGAAAATAGTGCTTTTGTTATTACCAGCTGAGAAATTAAAAAGCCCAAAATCAGAAAAAGAAAGAAAAGCTATTGCTTCAGAATTAAAACCTATTTTTGATGGTTTTAAATCTGGAGTTAAGATGGTAAAAACTGCAAGCGAAAAATTTGCGTGATTATTGCTTTTTCTTTCTCTTAAATTTAGTTAATATTTCAAGGTGTTCTGCAATATAGCTAAAAACGAGTAGTAATATTTTTAAACGTAAAAATCTCAAAGTCTAAAATGGACGTTGATGAACAAATAAAGATTTTCCGTGAATTTATTGAACAGAATTATTATCCCCAGTTATTAGAAGCTGTTAGAAAAGGAAAAATCCATCTTGTTCTTGACTTTTCTGAATTAATCAAGTTCAGTACTGAAATTTCTGAGGAATTACTTGAATCTCCAGAAGAAGTATTGAAAGCAGCAGAATTAGCAATAAAAGATTTTGATTTACCTAAAAAAATTACTAAATTTAGTGTTCGGTTAAAAAATATCCCAGAATCACAAAAAATTAAAGTAAGTGAAATCAGAAGTCAACACCTTAACAAATTAGTGAGTTTAGAAGGGATTGTGCGTCAAAAATCTGATGTTCGGCCACATGTTACCGCAGCTAAATTTGAATGTCCTTCTTGTGGAAATATTTTAAACGTTTTACAACTTGATAAGAAATATAAAGAGCCAACAAGGTGTGGTTGTGGAAGAAAGGGTAAATTTAAAGAAATTTCTAAAGCGTTGGTTGATGGACAAGGATTAGTTTTAGAAGAAGCACCAGATGATCTTGATGGGTCTCAACCAAAAAGAATTAATGTTTTCTTAAAAGATGACCTTGTCTCCCCAATTTCCGATAGAAAAACAAGTCCAGGAGCAAGAGTAAAACTGTGTGGGTGGGTCACAGAAGTTCCAATTACCCTAAGAAGTGGCGGACAAGCTACAAAATATGATTTAATTATTGACTGCAATTATATTGAACCATTACAAGACGATTCTACCGATTTAAAAATTAGTGATGATGAAATGGAACAAATTAAAGATTTGGCTAAGTCTCCTACTGTTCTTCATAAGGTTTCACAAAACATTGCAACATCAATTTATGGACATGATAAAGTTAAAGAAGCATTGGTACTACAACTTGCAGGAGGATGTAGAAAAGTAAGACCAGATGGAGTTATAACAAGAGGGGATATGCACATGCTCCTTATTGGAGATCCAGGTTCTGGAAAATCACAATTATTAAAACGAATTTCTAAAGTTGCTCCAAAAGCTAGATTTGTAAGTGGTAAGGGGGCAACAGGAGCAGGATTAACCGCTTCCGTAGTTAAAGATGAATTTCTTGGTGGATGGAGCCTAGAAGCAGGAACATTGGTTTTAGCAAATAAAGGATTTGCTATTATTGATGAGTTGGATAAAATGACTAAAGAAGATAGGTCTGCCCTGCACGAAGCATTAGAACAGCAAACAATTAGTATTGCAAAAGCTAATATCCAAGCAACACTACGTTGTGAAACAACCGTTTTAGCAGCAGCAAATCCAAAATTTGGAAGATTTGATCCTTACGATTTGATTGCAAACCAAATTAATCTTCCCCCAACATTAATCAATAGATTTGATTTGATTTTTCCAATAAAAGATATGCCAAATAGAGATAAAGATGAGAAAACAGCAGCGTTTATTCTAAGTTTACATAAAGATCCTAAAAAAATAACTTCTGAAATTAGTACAGAATTAATTAAAAAATATTTTTCTTATGTTAGAAATAAAATGAATCCAAGAATGACTGATGTCGCAATTGAAGAAATAAAAGAATATTATGTTAGTATGCGTAATTCAGGAGTTTCTGATGAAGCAGGAATAAAAAGCATTCCAATTACCGCTCGGCAACTTGAAGCATTAGTAAGACTCTCAGAAGCATCTGCAAAAATGAGATTATCAAAAACAGTTACAAAAAAGGATGCTCAAAAAGCGATCGAACTTGTTGATTATTGTTTAAATCAAATTGCTAAAGATAAAGATACCGGTCAAATTGATATCGATCGTATTGGAAGTAAAATTACTGCTACCCAAAGAAGTGGAATTGGGGTTGTTAAAGATTTGATTAGTTCCCTAGAAGAAGAAACAGGACAAAAAATAATACCTGTTGAAACTATTGTAGGGGCAGCACAAGCAAAAAACATTTCACAAGATAATGTTGAAGAAATTTTAGAAAAATTAAGAAGATCAGGAGACATTTTTGAACCAAAAAGAGGGTTTATACAACGGTTATAAAATGGAAGATCTAAAAAAAATCCCAAGACAAGTTGCAATTAAGACAACTATCCAAAATTTATTGTTAGGAGAATATATACAAGAAAAAGAAAATGAACCTAACTATCTTTTAACTAATACTAATCAAAAAATTTTTAGAATTAATTTAATAGCAATTGTTTTGAGTAAAGAAAAACAAGGAGCAATTACAAATTTTGTGATTGATGATGGTACTGGAAAAATAGCTTTACGATCATTTGAAGAAAATAAAACAATTGATTCTCTAAATATTGGTAATTCTATATTGATTATTGGAAAAATTAGAACGTATAATCAAGAAAAGTATATTTCTCCAGAAATCATAAAACTCATTGATGCAGAATGGTTAAAATTACGTTCTATTGAACTCAAACATTTAATTAGTAATCAACAAAATACTCCTCTTCCTAAAGAAGTTAAAAAAACAGATGAAAAAATTGAAAATGAAGATTCTACATTAGAAAATAATACTGAAGAAATTGATATTGTTGATCATTCTATTAACCAAACTAATGAACTTTTACTTCCAATTGAAAAAATAACTAAATTAATTAAAGAATTAGATGCAGGAGAAGGGGTGTTAATTGAAGAAATTATTTCAACTTCTCAAATTAATGAAACTGAAAAATTGTTAGAAAAAATGTTAGAAAATGGAGATATTTTTCAAAACTCTCCTGGTAAGGTTAAAGTTCTTTAAAACATTAATGGCGTAACATACACTTCTACAACTCCTGCAATTATTAACATACCTATACTAATCAAAATAAGATCTAATGCATCAATAAACACTTTATCATTCTTAAAATTGTGTTTAATTAAAGCAATTGAAATTATTCCTCCTGCAAGTCCCGCAACAAAATAAGAAGCCATTTCCAATAATCCATGTGTCATATAACGAAAAAAACTAAAAGACGCAGCATTAAAATATGATGATATAGATGATAACCCCACAAGTGACGCCCCCTTTGCCAATTCTAATTTAAATGCATTACCCATGGCTGCCGCAACTACTGAAGCATTCCATGTTAAAATAAATATTGCTCCAGTCCCATACAAAAACGCAAAAATTAAACAAAAGAATAATACTTTTAAATTATTTAAAACGATTTTGGTAAACAATCCAAAATGAGTAATATTTCCTTGAACATTACTATTGGTATTTACTATTGCTTGTTGTTGTAAACTAAATGTGGTATTTACAACAGCTTCAGGTAAGAAAACGTATGCAAGAGATAATGCAGCAGTAATTCCTAAAAAAAGAAACATTAAGAAAACTAATACCTTAGTATGTTCTTTTAATAATGTAATTTCTTTGTCAAATTTTAAATCTAACTCTTCTTCGTTTTTAATAGTAGTATATAACATCGGCAATGTTGCCATTACTATTAAAAAAACAGTTAAAATTCCAGATATCTCTTTAAAGACTATATATGATAACCCTAATCCAATTATTGAATAAATAAAACCTGCTAAAAACATCTCCCAAGGTTTCTTTTTAACAACAAAAGGATTGAAAAGAGATTCTAATACCATGTAATACGTATTATTAAATAATTATTTAAAGGTTCCTAAAATGTATTTATAAAAATAATATATTTAATCTATCTATTATCCGTCACCCCCCAATTTCCGATGGAACCTTCTCTTTAAACAAAAAACAAAGTGTTGTTGTTAAAAGTAAGTAAGTAAGTTATAAACATATTAATAATAATAATAATAATAATAATTTAATTTGTCGTCATAAAATAATATTTTGTTTGTTTTTTATATTTCTCATGGAAAAAAATCAATTGATTAGAAAACAAAAAATATTTTGTTAAATGTAATTTGTTTGGTTTGTTTGATGTTTTTCTTTCTTTCTTTATTATTATCTTTCTATATTGAAAATAATAATAATAATAATAATAATAAACTATATAATATAATAATAATAACAATAACATATTATAATAAATAAAGCTAATATTCCTCAATACCTCCTTAATTCAGTTAATTACATTTAACAAAACCCACTAACCAATCGATCCTGTAATTAACCTCTTCTTTTTATTTTACTTTAATATAATATCAACTAACAACTTAACATCACTCTTCAATAGAGAGATAATTATTTATATAGGTTCCACCCGCAGTATAGGTGTAGTAACATATAGTTGTTAAATTGTATTTTGAATATCCAAATGACTTATATACTATCCACATTCATTATAACAATATTAACAAACAAACAATGCAAAACAAATTAAAATTTGTTTTTCCACAAGAAATAAGGGGGTAGGGCAGAGTGGAGATTAATAATTTTTTTGAAAACTTTTTGAAAAAAGATTCGTTTTTTTTGAATAAGACAGTTTTACTTTCATCGTATACCCCAGAAGAAATATTGTATAGGACAGAACAACTACAAGAAGTTGCAAACATTCTTGCTCCAGCTCTTAGAACAGAAAAACCATCAAACCTTTTTATTTATGGTAAAACCGGAACAGGAAAAACTCTTTCGGTCAAACATATATTAAATTCTATGACAAAAATTGCAAAAAAAAATAATGTTCCTATTAAACCAATATATATTAATTGTAAACTTAAACGAGTTGCAGATACTGAATATAGGCTTATTTCTCAATTAATTAAAGAATTTGGAAGAGAAATTCCTTCTACAGGATTACCTACTGATGAAGTTTATAACATTTTTTATAAATTACTTGATAAAGAAAAACATTTAGTCTTATTAGTTTTAGATGAGATTGATCAATTAACAAAAAAGATTGGAGATGAGATACTTTATAATTTAACAAGAATTAATGCTGAACTAAAAAATTCACAAATATGTTTAATTGGAATTTCTAACAATTTAATATTTTCTGAAAACCTTGATCCTAGAGTTAGAAGTAGTTTATCAGAAGAAGAATTAATATTTCCTCCTTACAATGCTTTACAAATACAAGAAATTCTAAAAGATAGAGCAAAAACCGCATTCAAGCCAGGAGTAGTTGAACCAGGTGTAATTGAAAAGTGTGCCGCGTACTCTGCTCGAGATCATGGAGATGCAAGAAGAGCAATTGATTTATTAAGAGTTGCCGCAGAAGTTGCCGAACGTTCAGGATTTGAGACTATTAAAATAGAAAATCTTGATGATGCTGAAAGAAAAGTAGAATCTGATAAAATTATTAATGCAGTTGTTAATCAACCTAAGCAATTTCAAAGCGTATTATATTCAATATTATTAATTTCTCCACAAAAAAGAATGTTTTATACTGGCGAAATATATGAAGTGTACAAAAACATATGTAAACAAACAAAATTTAATATATTAACACAAAGAAGAGTTTCAGATATATTAGCAGAATTGGATATGCTTGGAATAATTAATGCAAAAATCATTTCTAAAGGAAGATATGGAAGAACTAGAGAAGTTTCCTTATCCATTGAAGATAATATTATTATTAAGATAAAAGAAATCATCGAAAAATCTGTAAATATATCTTAAATTATCAAATAAATTTGTTTGATAATAAAAACAATAAAAAACATGAAAGAAAAAGCCAAATTAATTGAAGAAATGTTTGAAAAAGGAGTTTTGGTTAGTGAGGACTTTTTGGTAAAAGAAGAACATCAAGAAGAAAGTAATACAATTGCAGTTGAAGATGACTTGTTAGTACTTAATTCTGATTATGCAGACGTAATAAAACAACAAACTTCTTTAGTAGATTGGTATGAACTGGATAAACAAAGAGTAGAAGTCGAAAAAGATCGTAATGATGAATTATATCAAAACGAATTACAAAGTTTGAAAAAAACAAGCTTTGTTGTCAATTCTCCACAAAAAAACCAAGAAAGCCAAGAAATATCTAATTTAGAAACAGAATTAGACTCAGAAAACTTAGAAAGTAGTTTTGTTACAGAAACAGAAAAAAAGCAAGAACTAGAATCTGGCAATATACTCAAATTAATGGAGACTCAATTAACAGAAGAAGACAATCATGCAAACATTTCACAAGTTAATGTAACTATTTCATATGAAAATAAACCATTCAAATACAAAGTTAAAGATTTTGCAAACATATTTGTTTCTCGTTATCGTTTTCTTGAAAATATTCTAAGAAATAGACACGAGTTGCAAGGAACTATGGCTATTAATAGGGTATTGGACAAAAAAGAAAAAGAAGCAGTTTCAATAATTGGAATAATCGAAGAAGTTGGAGAAACAAAAACAGGACATATTATTCTTACTCTAGAAGATTTAACTGGAAAAATTAAAGTCTTAATATCAAAAAACAACAAAGACTTGTTTGCGGAAGCCAAAGATCTTATCCCTGACGAAGTAATTGGTATTGTTGGAAAGAGCGGAGATAAAATTATTTTTGCAGAAAAGATAGTTTGGCCAGACATTCCAGGAAATAGGGAAACCAAAAAATCAGAGGTGGACGAGTACGCACTTTTTATTTCAGATATTCATGTTGGCTCTAACGTATTTTTAGCAGAAGAATTTGGTAAATTTATCACTTGGCTTAAAGGAGAAGTTGGAAACCAAGAACAAAGGGAAATGGCTAAAAAGATTAAATATATCTTTATTGCAGGCGATTTAGTTGATGGTATTGGTATTTATCCCTCGCAAGAAGAAGAATTGAACATAAACACAATCGATGGTCAATATAAAGAATTCTGTAAATATATTAAAGAAATTCCGGTAGAAAAACAAATAATTATTTGTCCAGGAAATCACGATATGGTCCATTTGGCAGAACCGCAACCAATTTTTTATAAGGAATATGCGCCAGATCTTTTTGAAATGCCAAACGTTACTTTAGTTACAAATCCAGCATTAATTAACATAGGAAAAACTAATGATTTTTCTGGTTTTGATGTTTTGATGTATCATGGTTATAGTTTTGATTATTATGTTGCAAATGTAGAAACTATTAGAAACAATGGGGGGTATCATCGCGCAGACTTAATTATGAAATTTTTATTGAAACGTCGTCACTTGGCTCCAGCATTTAAATCAACCCCTTACTTTCCTGGTCATAAAGAAGACCCGTTATTAATTAAAACAATTCCTGACATTTTCATAACAGGACATATCCATTACTCTAAAGTTGCCAATTATAAGGGAGTGACAATGATTAGTGGAAGTTGTTGGCAAGCAAAAACTGCGTTTCAAGAAAAGCTAGGACACGAACCAGAACCTGGAAGGGTGCCAGTAGTCAATCTAAAAACAAGAAAAATCAAAATTTTAAAATTTATTTAAAACTATACAAAAATGGAAAAAATAACTACGCCAGAAATGCACAACTACTTTAAGAGTATTAATAAAGGGGTTAAACGCAATTATGACGTCGCTACTAAAGCAAGAAAATTAGGACTTGATCCAGAAGAAATAGTAGGAATTCCCGTTGCTAAAAACATGGCAGAAAGAGTAGTTGGACTAATTTCTGTTATCGCGCCTCAAATTGCAGGAACAACTATTCCAGAAAGAATCATTGAATTAGAAAAAAAATATGGTATGCTTGATTGGAGAGTTGCTTTGACTATAGCAGAAGAAGTCGCAAAAGAAACATTTTGTAAATTTGAAGATAAAAAAGAAGCAATGGAAGTAGGAATACGTGTCGGCTTTTCTTATCTTACTTTAGGGGTGGTCTCAGCTCCCTTAGAAGGGTTTATTGGACTAAAAATAAAAAAAAGAAAAGACGGTAAAGAATACTTTGCGGCGCAATATGCGGGCCCAATTCGTGCGGCAGGAGGAACAGGAGCATCCGTATCTGTTATTCTAACAGATTATGTACGTAAACAGATGGGCTATGAACTTTATGATCCAGATGAAACAGAAGTTAGCAGATATATGACTGAAGTACATGATTATCATGATCGTATAACCAACTTACAATATCATCCTTCTGATAAAGAATTAAAATTTTTCATTTCACATTTACCTGTAGAAGTTGATGGAGATCCAACAGAAAAATTCGATGTATCAAACTACAAAGATTTACCTCGAATTGAAACAAATAGGATTCGTGGCGGAGTAGCATTAGTTTTAGCAGAAGGATTATCACAAAAAGCACCAAAATTGTGGAAACAATTATCCAAATGGGGAAAAGAGTTTGGCATGGAACATTGGAATTTCCTTGAAGAATTTATTAAAATCAAGGAAGAAGTACATTCTGGTGGAGATAAAAAAGGAAACGAGGCTGATGATGGAAAAAAATCCATCAAACCAAATAATACGTTTATTATGGATCTTGTAGCAGGAAGACCAATTATAACACATCCAATGGCGACAGGGGGATTTCGTTTACGATACGGAAGAGGTAGAACCTGTGGAATGTATGCTGTGGGAATACATCCTGCAACAATGGTTGTTTTGAACAAATTTATTGCCATTGGGACCCAAATGAAAGTTGAGCGTCCACGTAAAGGAGCATCTGCAACTGTTTGTGATACAGTTGAAGGACCAACTGTACTGTTAAATGACGGGACAGTTATGTATTTAGACAATGAGGAAAAAGCAAAAGAAGTTAACGATGAAATAAAAGAAGTATTATTCATTGGAGACATAATGTTTGCATATGGCGATTTTTGTGAAAGTGGCCATGATTTATGTCCAGCAGGATATTGCCCAGAATGGTGGGTAAGAGAATTAGAACAATCTGTTAATAATGACTATAATAACAAAATAGAAAAGAAAAAAGACGAAAATAAAGAATCTGAAAAAAACGAAGAAATAACAATTTCCTTTGATGAAAAATTAAAACAATTTGCTAAAAAAATTAAGTTTGATGAGGAAAGGTTAACGGTTCTTTTTAACGATCCCCTTAGAACATATCCTTCTTTTGAAGAAGCAACACAGCTTAGCAAAGAATTGAATATTTCCTTGCATTCAGATTATACTTTTTATTGGAAACTTGTCCCCGGAGAAGAAATTGTCAAATTAAGAGAGTGGCTACAAAGCGGGAAAGTTAAGTTGGATGAGAAAGGAATAAAGAAATTAATCTTACCTTATTATTCTAAGAACGAGAACCACATTAAAGCAAAAAAAATCCTTAATGAATTAGGGATGCCTCACCAATTAATTGGAAAGGAAAATATTGTTATTAACAGAAAAGAAGCAAAAACATTAGCTTTTTGTTTTAATTTTAAAGATCAGAAAGAACTAGAACTTTTTAATTCAACTCCAGATATGGGCAAAGGCAAAAATGGATTGGAAGTGATCAATTCTATTTGTAATATTTCCTTAAGAGATAAAGCAGGAACATTTATTGGCGCAAGAATGGGAAGGCCCGAAAAAGGAAAGATGAGAAAAATGATAGGATCTCCCCAAGTCATGTTTCCAGTAGGAGACGAAGGCGGCCGGTTAAAAAGTTTTCAAGCGGCGATGAAAGAAGGAAAAATAAAAAGTTTTTTCCCAACATTTTATTGTAATAAATGTGAACGAGAATCCGTATATAGAATTTGTGTAAATTGTAATGAATTTTGTGAGCAAAAGTATCATTGTCGTTTTTGTGGAGATTTAGAAGAGAAAACATGTCGACATGGAGATGCGCAAAAACACAGTCATCGAGACATCGATATAAAGTACTATTTTGATAAAGCCAAAGAAGGAATAAAAGAAAGATTACATCCAGATTTGATTAAGGGAGTTAGAGGAACTTCAAATAAAGACCATATCCCTGAAAACCTTGCTAAAGGAATTTTAAGAGCTAAACATCGAATTTATGTTAATAAAGATGGCACTACTAGATATGATGCAACAGAATTACCATTAACACATTTTAAACCAAAAGAAATCCGAGCATCAGTAGAAAAATTAAAGGAATTAGGATACGAAAAAGACATTTATGGCAAAGACCTAACTACTGAGGACCAAATTTTAGAGATTAAACCACAAGATGTTGTTTTGCCAGGTTATGATTCTATAGAAGAATCAGCAGCAAAGGTTTTATTGAGAGTTTCACAATTTATTGATGAATTGCTTGTTAAATTTTATAACTTAAAACCATTTTTTAATGCAAAGACTGCAGATGATTTGATTGGACAGTTGGTAATTGGCCTAGCTCCTCATATTTCAGCAGGGATTGTTGGAAGAATTATTGGCTTTTCTGAAACTCAAGCCTTATTGGCCCATCCAATGTATCATGCAGCCATGCGGCGGGACTGTGATGGAGATGAAGCGTGCGTGATGATGTTAATGGATGCCTTACTTAATTTTTCTCGTCAATATTTACCAGAAAGGAGAGGAGCAAAAACAATGGACGCTCCTTTGGTATTAACTTCTACAATTTATCCTTCTGAAGTTGATGACCAGGTTTTAGATATGGATACCGCGTGGCACTATCCCTTAGAATTTTATGAGGCAACTTTAGAGATGAAAAAACCTTGGGAAGTTAAAGTAGAACAATTATCTAAACGATTAGGTAAACCAGAACAATATGAAAAAATGGGATTTACTCATCACACAGAAAATTTCAATAAGGGAGTTCTTTGTTCAGCGTACAAAACTCTACCAACTATGGAAGATAAATTAATTGGTCAAATGGATCTTGCTCAGAAATTAAGAGCAGTAGACATGAATGATATGGCAAAATTAGTAATTCAAAAACATTTTTTGAAAGATATCCGTGGTAATTTACGTAAATTTTCTATGCAATCATTTAGATGTGTTGGATGTAATACCAAATATCGTCGACCTCCACTATCAGGAAAATGTACAGAATGTAGGGGTAAAATAATTTTTACTATTTCAGAAGGTTCAGTAGTTAAGTACTTGGGACATTCATTAAACTTAGCAACCCGTTATGATTTTTCTCCATATCTTAAACAAACATTAGACATACTAAAAATGAATGTGGACAATATATTTGGCAAAGATAAAGATAAACAAGTAGGCCTAGGTGGTTTTATTGGATAATTTATTGTGCAATTAAAGCTTCTGCGTGAGGAATATCCTTAATCCAAATAATTCTTTCTTTTTCAACAAAATTAAGTTCAACACCTAATGCAACAGAATCCTTGCCCGTTAAGTGTAAAATATATGCGTTAGAAATTAGTTCTTTTGCTTCTTCTATACTCTTTTCAGTACCACTATAGAATTTACTAGTCAAGTCAAGCTGTTTATTACCCTCTTCAAAAACCTTACCCACAATATCTTTATCAGTAATTATTAAAATTAATCCATCAGGGGCATTTTTTGTTGTAACAATAAAACTCATATCTTTTTCACCGGTTTTTTTGCTCCACAAGCAAGACATTTAAGATAAACAATTTCTTTTTCTTCAGTAAGTGTAGTGTCTGGTTTGTTACATTCAGAACAGAAAACAAATTCTGAAGCGTACTTTTTAATTTTTTTATTTATTTTAAGAGCAGAAACCTTTGTTCCTAACAAAACTCTTCCCCTTATAATTTTTCCAGGAGTTGCGAGTTCCCTTAATAAATATTTTAATAGGTGTTCAATGTTCCTACCTAAATCTTTAGCAATTTTTCCAAGGTTAACCAAAACGGTCTTTTTCCCTTCTAAATGCCCTTTAATTTTCTCAATAGTAAAACGTTCTCCACCTACAATATTTTCTGGCAATTCTTCTTCTGCCTTTTTTAACATTGATTCGTAATCTTCCATCTGTTACTTTATTTTTAGTTTATTTTATAAAGCTTTAGTTCAAAATTAATCCAAAACGTTTAAATACTTTTAAATAACCATTTTATTCATTATAATTTTATTATAATTAAAAAAAAGAGGTGTAAAAAAATGCCAGGTTTAGAATTAGCAGAAGTAATACTTGCTGTGATTATTGGAACATTAGCTGCAATTGTTTATTCATTAAGGGTTTTAATCTTACTAGAACGTAGGGTTGCTTCTATGGAAATGAATATTCAAAAGATGACAGGTAGAGTGCTTAAAGAAGAATTAGTTATCGAAAAAGCAATATCTAAAAGAAAGACTCCAAGAAAGACCACTAGAAGAAGGAAATAATTTAACTATTTTTTTTTTTAATTTTTTTCTTTGTTGTTTTTTTCTTAACAACTTTTTTATCGGCTGGTTTCTTTTTTGTTACTTTTTTAACCACTTTTTTCTTAACTACCTTTTTCTTTGCTACTTTTTTCTTAACTACCTTTTTCTCAGCAAGTTTCTTTTTTTCACTTTCTTCTTTCTTTCTTTCTAATTCTTTAATTTCAAATTCTTCAAATTCTGTCTCAATTTCTTCAATTTTTTTACTAAGATGATTAATTATTTTGGTATTATCATCTTGGTTTAATAAATCTCCACACTCAGAACAATGAAATTCAAAATCCATGCCTTGATCAAAATTCAGTCGCACACACCCTTTAGGACAAACAAAAAACAATTCTTTATTTTCTTCTTCTAAACGATGTTTCAATCTTGCTAATACTTCTTTTTTACGTTTGTAATAAGCAAATTTAACATTATCTGGTATAAGAGTCCAATAGTAAATGTACCATCCTTTTTCTTTATCTTTTTTACGATTAAATCCTACTAAATTATGATTATAAAGAAGGTAAAGCATTTTTCTGACCACCTTAATATCTAATTTTGCCCTTTTGGCAAGATCAAATTCAGAAACATTTTCTTTGCTGTAAAGATATTTTATTAAAGGCAATCCGTCTTCTCCCATTATGGGTAAAAGAATATCTTCAATTTTTTTTTGGGTTAAACGCATCTTCAGTCCAGTAGTAAATGTTGTTGTTTTTATTGTATGATTACACTTTTAAACCTTTCGGTTTTCATTATTTAACTCAATCAATTCTTCCGATGTTAAACCTCTTCTTTTCGCAAGTTCTAAAGAAACAGAATAACACTTTCCGGTGTCATTAAGGTCTTCCAACATTAGAAAATACCAAGGACTATTTGGAAATTTCATTCCTACCCAAGATTCTGCTCCAAAATTTTTAGAAAAAAAATCTAATTGTTCAATTTCTGACTTTTGAAAATATTTTTTATTTTCTTTAGTGACTTTACATTCAATCGCTAATCTTCTAATAGCATTTCCTGCAAGAAGATCAGGAGAAGGATATTGTGAACTTCCTGAACCTGCAATCCGTATTGCTGCCCAACCAGCTTCATTAAACATCTTAACAAGTTCTCTCTCGCCTTTTGTTCCTTTAGCTTTTCTATTTATCATAAAATCACAATTAAATTTTAAATTTCATAAAATCTTCAGCAACAACAGTATTATCAAAATAAGTTTTCGCTTCTGCAATAATTTCAGAAGTATCTTTATACCTTGGACTAATGTGGGTAATTACCAATTTTTTTGAATTATTTTCAGAAGCAATTAATGCTGCATCTTTAACCGTTAGATGCATATATTTTTCTATTTTCTCACCTAGCTCACTTAAATGTGTCCCCTCAGAGATTAATAAATCTGCATCTCTAGCAAGTGCATTAGCACCATCACAAATACTTGTGTCAGCAATATAACTAATTTTTTTCCCAACAACAGGATAAGTAATTTCAGAAGATTTTAGAAGTTTACCTTTAACCATAACATCTTGTCCTTTTTGCAATTCTCCTAAAATTGGCCCACTTAATTTTAATTTTTCTGCCTTTGAAACATTAATCCTTAATTTATCTTTCTGAATAAAACTAAACCCTATACAAAGTGCAGAATGTTTTAATGGGTGAGCTTCTATTTTAAAATCATCATTTTCAAAAAACACTCCTGAAAAAACTTCTTTTATTTCGTGATCAATAATATCCTTTGCAGCAAAAGATTTGAACAAATGTTCTAAATATTTTTTACTCCCCTTTGGACCATAAATGTACAGTTTTTTTGCAAATTGATCAGCGCCCATGGTACTCATTAATCCAGGAATCCCAAAAACATGGTCTCCATGCCAATGGCTGATTAACAACCTAGAAATTTTTGCGGGTTTTAGTCCTGCAATTCGCATTTGTCTCTGTGTCCCTTCCCCACAATCAAACATAATATTTTCACTTTTGTATTTAAGGACAAAGCTAGAGTGGTTTCTATTTTTAGTGGGTTGCATACATGAAGTTCCTAAAAAGATTATTTCTGCCATTTTTAAATTTGTAATATCTTCTCCAATTCTTTTAAATTTTTGATCTTTGGATGAAATTCTCGGCCATTTCTCCTATCAACTAAGATTGCTTTCATACCTAATTGTTTGGCAGCCATTATGTCACTTTGAACACTATCTCCAACCATTACACATTCTTCAACATTTAAATTAAGATCACTTAAAACATGTTTAAAGAATTTTTTATCTGTTTTAATAAGTCCCACCTGATAGGATAAGTAAACTTTATCAAATAAGTTTTCTAAAGAAAATTTTTCTAAAACTTGTTCTATTGAGATATTATCTGTGTTTGAAACTAAAATTAATTTATATTTCTCTTTTAGTGTGCTTAAAATGTCAATCACTTCTTCGTAAGGATGAGCTAACATCCATGATTTGTTCCACATTCCTACAATAGCATCAATCTTTTCTTCATTTGGCTCAATCTCAAATTCGTTACAAACAGCAATAAACGCTTCTTTTAATCCACTAAATTCTGAAGCCATCATTGCGCGTTCCATTCTAACTACGTATTCTGGAAATGGCAATTTAATACCCAAAATGTTCTTTACCTGCTTTATTGGACTCCAAACTCCATTCTCAACAAGCGTACCCCAAAAATCAAACAGAACTGCTTTTATCATTAACTGAACCTCCTTTCCTAAAAATAGCCGTTCTGCTATTTATATTTTACTAAAAATACCGCTAAATATTTATATCCCTCGCCGTTTTAGAATAGATATGAAACCAGAAGAAAAATTCAATATCATTGCTAATAATCTACAAGAAATTGTTGGAGAAGAAAAACTTAAAGAAGTTCTCAGTAAAAAAGATCTTAAAGTTTATTGGGGAACAGCACCTACAGGAAAACCACACGTAGGATATTTTGTACCAATTCTTAAAATTGGAGATCTACTCAAAGCAGGATGTCATGTTACTATTCTTTTTGCTGATTTACATGCATATTTAGATAATATGAAGAGTTCTTGGGATTTATTGGACTATAGAACAAAATATTATGAATTTATTATTAAAGAAATGCTAACTCTTGTTAATGTTCCGCTAGACAAATTAACTTTTGTACGAGGTACAGAATTCCAATTAAAGGAAAAGTATACTTTAGACATGTATCGATTATCTGCACTATCTAGCATTAAAGAAACGCAAAAAGCGGGGGCAGAAGTTGTTAAGCAAGACACAAATCCAAAAATGAGTGGGTTACTTTATCCAATTTTACAAGCCTTGGATGAAGAACACCTTGGTGTAGATGCTCAGTTTGGAGGAGTTGACCAAAGAAAAATTTTCATGTTTGCCCGTGAATTCTTACCAAAAATAGGATATGAAAAAAGAATCCATTTGATGAACCCATTAATTCCAGGATTAGGAGAAAGTGGAAAGATGAGTTCCTCAGAACCAAATTCTAAGATTGATTTTGAAGATACTGACAAAGAAATCAAGAA